>Ga0209483_1000082_pt1 | contig 93242 bp, 102 predicted proteins | sample NGEPerA_FD_184508 | JGI IMG/M metagenome (GOLD analysis project Ga0209483, IMG submission 184508) | Arctic peat soil microbial communities from the Barrow Environmental Observatory site, Barrow, Alaska, USA - NGEE PermafrostL2-A... | ecosystem: Environmental > Terrestrial > Soil > Wetlands >... | reverse complement strand
CGCTGCGGTCCGAACGCCACATTCCAAACTCGATTGCGACCATGCGACGATGGCTCATCCTCGCCCTCGTCAGAAGCCTGCCGCGATGTCCATGCTGCGCCGCTCTAATCTCGCCAACAACACAACGCAAAACTTTGTGACGCAGTAAGACTAGTGCGGTTTCGCGCCGAAAGACTGCATCAGCTGCTGCATCCCGTTTGCGATCTCGAGCCAATGGCCGAGATGGGCTCGCTTGAATCGATAGCTGAGCGTTACGCCGTGAGGCATCTTCATGTCGCGAAGGCAACTTGGGCTTGGCACCTGCTGGCTGAACCGCACGCAGCGTAGAACGACCGGTTGTCCATTGTTCTGTCCGACGAACAGGTCTTCGCCGCGGTAACCGGAATCGTCGCGAAAGGTATATTGCGTTAAACCAAAGGGGCCCGCTGCTCCGGCCTGTTTGGTCACATAACCCAGATAGATGCGCTGGAAACGTTCGGCCTCGGTAATCTTGAACTGGTCCTGGCGCAGCAGCAGGAAGATCAGGGGCGAATCCGGCGCGTTGTTGGAAAACGATGCACCGTCCCAATCCGAGTAACCGTGAAATTCGGGAAATGTGGTGAAGAGTTCGACTTCCATGAGCGGTCCGCCCTGGCGCGCCCGCGCGTACATGATGAAATTGGCGGGAACGGTGAGCTTTAATCCGCCCACCGACAGGGCCACGGGGTCGCTGCGCGATGTGGGCGCAGGATGCTCTTCGATGAAGGAGGCCGGTGTCGGTACGAGATAGTAGAGAAGGAATATCGCCGACAGCCCGGCGGTCACGACAAAGACCGCGATCGGAATAAGCCATCCCGAACGTTGCTTGACGTCTTCGCCGGCGTCGTCTCCGCGTGCGCTCATGCGGCTGCTGGTGGCATTCACGATTCGCTCCGCATATTGTTTAACACGCGGAGTCTGAATTTCTTGCCGTGCGATTCCGGCGCGGGTCAAATTTCGGCGCACCGTTGCCGGGCGGCCCGGGGTCTATGCCCGGAAATCGGACGTGTTTTGGTTTCCCGCGGCCATCCCGCCGCCAATTGCTCCGGAATGACACATTTTTTAGGGGATTAGCGCCTCTGCCCGGGCACGGAGACTGCACTTCCAGTCCCAACGCTGGGGCTGAAGTATATGGCTGAACATCTTTTGGTATTTCTTTTCGCGCTAGCCGGAGGCTTCGCCTTTTCCGGCATTGTCGCCAATATTTACCGCCTGCTCGTACCAAAGGCGCAGCCCGCCGGCGCGGGCCGCGTGGCCTATTTCATCGTCATGGTCGTGGCCGGTCCAACCGTACTGTTTGACAATGCCGCCCGTTCCTGGCGCAAAAAATCATGCTCCGCGTTGGCCTTCTGGCTGGCCGCGGCGCTCAGCGCCTATTGGAGCTTCATCATCGGACTGTTCGGCCTGAACGTGGTTCTCGCGCTCTAAAGCACCGTCAGCATGCTTCCCACCAGCGGATGACGCACGATATCCGCGTCACCCAGGCGCGTGACCGCTATTTCCGGGATACGTTCCAGCCGCGACGCGATATCTCCGAAGCCAGAGATACCGGGCAGCAAGTCGGTCTGGTCCGGATCGCCGGTCAGCACCATGGTCGAGCGCCAGCCAAGTCGCGTGAGCAGCATCTTGAGTTGGCCATAGGTGCAGTTCTGCGCCTCGTCGATCACCACGAAGCAATCGTTGAGCGTTCGTCCGCGCATATAGGCCACCGGCGCGATTTCTATCGTGCCATCGGCGATAAGCGCCTTCAGCCGTTTGGTACCAAGACGCTCCGTCAGCGCGTCGTAGAGCGGACGCAGATAGGGCGCGAGCTTGTCCTGAAGGTCCCCGGGAAGAAAGCCGAGACTTTCGCCAGCCTCCACGGCAGGACGCGACAGCACAATGCGGCCGACGCGGTTCTGCTCGAGGGCTTCGACGGCTTTGGCGATAGCGAGATAGGTTTTGCCGGTGCCGGCCGGTCCCAGCGCCAGAACAACAGAGCGTTCATCGATGGCGTCGATAAGGGCCTGTTGCAGCGGGCTCATCGCCCGGATGTTTTTTACATATTTCCGGTCGCGCGCTTCGCGCTCGCCGTCGAGCGGGCTCCAGCCGCCGGACGAGGGGAAGAGCGCATGCACATTGTCGGCTTCGTGGTTGGTGTGGTGATGGTGATGATCGCGAACTTTACGACGCGCGGAACGCTTGGCCATGGATGCTCCCTGGTCAAAAACACGCTTGGTTGATGAGGATAATGATCACCGCCCTGTGGCGATGCAGGCCCGGATTCTGAGGGTGTGAGCGGGAGGGCGGCGCTTTTATGCCGTTCGGTCTTCGTAATCGGCAAAGTGCAAAACTGCACCAGCAATGCCCCCTTCGGTTCACGCGACTCAGTGAACCCATGGAAAGGCTACCCATTTTTACGCAGTGCGTCTTTGCTTTCTGATGTCATGCCGAAACTTTTTGCCGCCAATCGTTGCGTGTTCGTCATCTCGCAAACTTGTCGCTCACCTGTCACACTGTCGCTGAGCCAAAGGCTGCACGGAAAATGCCGATCTACGCGCTGAACGACTGGACACCGGAATTGCCGCCGGAGGGCGAATATTGGATCGCGCCCAATGCGGTGCTGATCGGCAAGGTGCGCCTGCTTAAAAATGCAAGCGTGTGGTTCGGCGCGGTGCTGCGCGGCGACCAGGACTGGATCACGGTCGGCGAGAATTCCAATGTGCAGGACAATTCCGTGATCCACGCCGATCCCGGCCAGCCGACAACCATCGGTTCCAACGTCACCGTCGGCCACAAAGTGATCCTGCATTCAACGACCGTGGGCGACGGCACGCTGGTCGGCATGGGATCGACTTTGCTGAATCGTTCGAGGATCGGGAAGAATTGTCTGATCGGCGCGAATACACTGATTACCGAGGGAAAGGAATTTGCCGATGGATCGATGATCGTGGGTTCGCCGGGGCGTTCGGTGAAACAGCTCAGCGAGCCGCAGCTTGCGATGCTGAAGATCTCGTCGGATGGCTATGTGCGGAATTCTCAGCGCTTTCGCGGCGAGCTGAAACAGATCGGCTAAGTCAGCCGTAAGCCTGATGCTGCTGCGGCGTGGCGTCCTTGACCCAGTTCTTGCGAATGCGCGAATCCGCTTCTGGGCCGAAATTGAACCAGGCAGCCTTGTCGTGCGACGTGTCCACGACGAACAACACGTCCAGCTTGCCCAGCTGCTGGATCAGCAAATTGCGCACCGTGGTTACGGAAAGTTCGGTCACCAGCAACCAGACCTGCGGCAGCAGCGTATAGAACACGCCCATCTTGACCAACTCTTCTTCCACGCCCTGGATGGAACGGGATTTCATGTCCGTGATGACGACAAAGCGCGCGCGTTCACCGGTTTTGGTGTCGGTATCGCTGCGGCCGAATTTCTGCGCGGCCACCGGTTCTTCGGGATGCATCGACTCCGCCAGCGTAGCGCCGGCGGTTTTGGAGAGCTGGAAGAGGGCAGAGAACAATGGCTCTGCGCCCGCCGACGCGAATTCCGTTTCGCCGGCGCGCGCGATCAGCGAAGAGGCCGTTATGCGGCCTTCGCCAATGAACGCTCCCATTTGCGGCGTCGTATAGGGGCCATAGGCCCGGTCACTGACGCTGACGATCCAGAAATCCGACATTGATGCCTTCCAAAGGCGGTGATCTGCGCGAGGCTAGTGATAAATGGTTACCCAAGCCTTGCGGCCGGAACCTCGCGGGCGGCAAAATCGAGCAGGAAGCCAAGGAAACAAACGATGAAAGATTACGAGTTCTGCACGGTCGAACGGGAAGGGCCGCTGACCATCATCACCCTCGACCGCCCGGAGGTGATGAACGCGCTGCATCCGCCGGCGCATTTCGAACTCGCGGAAGTGTTCGATGGTTTCGCCGCTGATCCCGAACAATGGGTTGGCATCGTGACTGGTGCGGGTGAGAAAGCGTTCAGCGCCGGCAACGATCTCAAATATCAGGCGGCCGGTGGAAAAATGTCGTCACCTCCAAGCGGCTTTGCGGGACTGTCCAATCGCTTCGAACTCGACAAGCCGCTGATCGCAGCGGTGAACGGTCTGGCGATGGGCGGCGGATTCGAAATCGCGCTGGCCTGCGACATCATCGTGGCGGCGGAGACGGCCGTGTTCGCGCTGCCCGAACCGCGCGTGGGATTGGCTGCCTTGGCGGGCGGTCTGCACCGATTGCCTCGCACGATCGGCGAGAAGCGCGCGCTGGGCATGATTCTGACAGGCCGCCGTGTCGATGCAAAAGAAGGTCAATCGCTGGGCTTCGTGAATGATGTTGTCTCGTCAAGCGAGTTGATGAGCGCGGCCAGAAAATGGGCGGCACAGATATTGGCATTATCGCCGATGTCTGTCCGCGCGTCGAAACAAGCGGTCACTCGCGGACTGGCGGAGCCTTCTGTTCAGGCCGCGCTCAAGGCGCAATCAACATACCCCGCTGTCGCCGCGATGTTCAGGAGCGAGGATTTGATCGAAGGCCCGATGGCTTTCGCGCAAAAACGCCCGCCACAATGGAAAGGGAAGTAGGCGAGTAGTAATCAAGCCCCGGATTTGCGATCCGGGGCTTGAGATATTGCGCAAAGTTCAACCGTTACATGAAGTGCCAGCCGTCGTCGTAGCGGCAGGCGGTTCCGGTCTGGATTTGCCAGGCGCCGTGACGCCACACGCCTTCCTCGAAATCGCGGCAATCGCGGTGATGCTGGCGATAGTCGCGGATGGGCGTGAAATAGCCGTAGTGGCCGCGCGGGTCGCGCCATTCATAGCGCTGCCCGATATTGCCATCGAGGCCTTCGTCATAAGTGCGGAAGGCGTATTGCCGGTCTTCGCAATCCATATCTCCGGCAATCTTGTTGCCGATCGCGCCGCCGAGAACCACGCCGCCGACCGTGGCTGCCGCCCGGCCACCGCCATGTCCGAACTGGCTGCCGATGACCCCGCCGATGATAGCGCCGGCGACAGTGCCGCCAGCGGTGTTTTGATCGCGGCAATCGTCGCCATAATAGTCCCGCGCCGATGCGGCGCCGGCGCTCGCCACAAGCGAAATTGCGGTGGCCGCCAGTAATGCTCCAGTCTTTGTCAGCATGATCTTCTCTTCATTTGTGTGATTGGGACCCCGAGCCACACGAAAGTGTTCCAAGGGTCGCGGGTTCCCGCTGAACCCTGGCTGAACGAATTAAGGCCTCGATCGGGGCGGACGCCCAATATTGGCGAAAGGCGAAGATCGGGTAATCTGCCGGCCGCAACTCCTGCCGCGATACCCCATGTCCCGCCCGATTCTCTCCGCGACCCTGCTCGCGGCGCTCGCCCTTTTGTCCGCCTGCGGCAAGAGCGATACGCCGAAGAAGACACAGGCCGCTGAAACAGCCGCGCCGCAGCCGATCACAAAACCGGTCGAGCCGATTCCGCAGGCACAACTGCCGCGCATGGCGATCCCGACGCATTACGCGCTGACGCTGACAATCGATCCCAGGAAAGACCGCTTCACCGGCCACGCCGAAATCGACGTGACCTTTGCGACGGCGCGCAGGACACTGTTCATCGACGGGCTTGATCTGCATGTCACGACTGTCGTGGCCAAGCTGGCTTCCGGCAAAACCGTCAAGGCAGCCTATGCACAGGTCGATCCGACTGGCGTCGCCTATCTGAATTTCGGCGAGACGATCCCGGCCGGCAAAGCCAAACTGATCTTCGATTACGACGCGCCCTACGATCAATCGCTCGCCGGTTTGTATAAAGTCATGGACCGTGGCGATGCCTATGCATTCACCCAGTTCGAGAACACCGACGCGCGCCGTGCCTTTCCGGGCTTCGACGAACCGGGATTCAAGACGCCGTTCGACGTGACCGTAATCGCCCCGGCGGACGATAAAGTCATCGCCAACACGCCCGTCGTTACGGACACAGGTGCGGGCAACAGCATGTTACGCTGGACCTTCCAGACGACGAAGCCGTTGCCGACTTATCTTGTAGCGCTCGCCATCGGGCCGCTCGACATCGTGGATGGCGGCGACATTCCGGCGAACCAATATCGCGATCATCCGATCCATCTGCGCGGCGTGACGGCGCGGGGTAGGGGATCGCGCCTGCAATATGCGCTTTCGCTCACGCCCTCAGTCATCGCGACGCTCGAGAATTATTATGGCGTCAGCTACCCCTATCAGAAGCTCGATATTCTGGCGGTGCCGGATTTCTCCGCGGGGGCGATGGAAAACGCCGGCGCGGTGACGTTTCGCGAGCAGCTTCTGCTGATGGGCCCGAATGCGCCGCTGGAGCAGAAACGCTCCAGTCTCGACGTGCAGGCGCACGAACTGGCGCATCAATGGTTCGGCGATCTGGTGACGCCGAAATGGTGGGACAATATCTGGCTCAACGAATCCTTCGCCACCTGGATGGAGAACAAGGCGTCCGCGCTGGTGAAGCCGGATCAGGAATTCGGCCGTGAAACGCTCAATTCGTCGGAAGCCGTGATGCGGCTGGATGAACTTCCCAGCGCGCGGCAAATCCACAATCCGGTGAACAACCACGACGACATCGACAACGCCTTCGACGACATCACCTATTCGAAGGGCGCGGCCGTGCTCGCCATGTTCGAGGCCTATATCGGGCCGGACGAATGGCAGAAGGGTATTCACGCCTATCTGACGAAATTCGCCTTCGGCAATGCGACGGCGGAGGACTTCATCACCACCATCGCGACCACGACCAACCATCCCGAAATCGTGGACGCCTTCAACAATTTCATCGACCAGCCGGGCATTCCGCTGCTGACAAGCACGCTCAGTTGCGCCACCAGCGGCGCCAGCGCGACGGTGACGGCGGCGCCTTATGCGAATGCGGGCATCACGCCGGTTGTGCATCAATGGAAAGTGCCGATGTGCCTGACGGCGGACGGCACGCGCAGCTGCCAACTCGTCACGCCGCCTTCGACGCAGGTGCTTCTCGGCGCCAAATGCCCGGCAAGCGTTTTCCCAAACGCGGAAGGCGCGGGCTATTACCGCTTCACGACCGATGAGAAGGGCTGGGCCACGCTGATCGCGCAGACGCCGCACCTCGATCCGGCGGATCAGTTCACGCTGTTTCACAATGTGGATGCAGCGTTGCGCGGCGGCACGGGCACGGCAAGCGACTATTTCGCGGCGATCAAAACGCTTGCGCCGATCGCGCAATGGGACCTTGTCGAAAGCAGCCGGCGGGGAACGTTCAACATCACGGATTCCTTGCGCGAAATGCGCGTGACGGGCGTTATCGCGCCCGCCGATCTGCCGGCACTCCAAGCGTTCGTTCGGGGCAATTTCAGCGCACGGCTTGCGCCGCTGGGTCTTGCGGCAAAGCCGGGTGAAACGCCGGCGAACGCGCTGATGCGGCAATATCTTGTCCAGCTTCTGGTGGAGGAAGGCCGCGATCCGGCGCTGATGGCCCAGCTCACCAAGGCGGCGCACACTTACCTCAACTCCGGCGGCAAGGATTTGGGCGGTATTTCGCCGGAGCTTTTGCAGGAAGCCATGCGTGCCGGTGTTCTTCTGGAGGGCGCACCGTTCGCCGATCAGGTTCTCGCGGCCATGCAGAAATCGGACGACGAGTATTTCGTCTCCAGCGCGCTCTACGCGGTGGCCGGCGCGGAAGATGACGCGACCCTGAACAAGCTGGCCGCGCTGGCGCTTTCGCCGGCGATCCGTATCGGCGATCTGCGCTATGTCTTCCGCTATATGCAGGGTGAAACCAGAGCGCGGCCCATTCTGTGGGCGTGGTTCAAGGCGAATTACGGTGCGGTCGTGAAACGCGTCTCGGCGGATGGCTTGAGCTCGGCGCCGGGCATTCAGGGATTTGCCTGCGACGCGCAGTCCAAGGCCGATCTCGATGCCTTCTTCGGCCCCAAGGTGAAACAGCTTACGGGCACACCACGAACGCTGAAAGAAACCGACGACGCCATCGACCGCTGCATAGCCTTCAAGGCGGCGAAGGGCGGGGAGATTGCGGCGGCGCTGAAGACGGTGAAGTAGCGTTCAGCCGCCGAACACGACCGCGTGCATGATGCGGCCGGGCAAGAATGTAAGCGCGCCGGCGATCAGCAGTCCACCAATGTAGACGCCAAGCATGGCGCGGCGGTGCATGGGGATGTTGTGTGTCCAAGCGCCACGCAATGCGCCGACGACGCCGAACAGCACGAGCCCGACGAGAAGATGAATCGGGCTGAACCCGCCGAATGGTCCATGTGGCATCAGTGAGTGGATGAACAGTGTCGTGATCGCGGTGACGGTCATCAGCGTGAGATAGGCGTATCCAAGCGCACGATGAAACGGCGCGCCCTTGCGGCTGAAGAAAATCAGATAAGTGCCGATGACGAAGGCGGGAACGACCGTCGCGACATGAATCTGCACCGCAAGCGGCGCATGGAGAAGGGGATCGAGTGTCATTTTCTCCAGCTGGTCTATGATTTACATCATAAACTATAACTGGGCGCGCGTCAGACCTTATTCAAGTCCGCTGAACGCGCGCGATTCGACTAATACGTCCGCGCCTTGGGCGGGATGTATTCGACGTCATTGGAGAGCGTGTAGGTGTGTACCGGGCGGTAGTCGATTTTCGCCCAGCCGGTCTTGGGATCAAGCCAGGCCAGCGTGTGCTTCATCCAGTTTTCGTCGTCGCGGTTCGGGAAATCTTCGCGCGCATGCGAACCGCGGCTTTCCGTGCGGTTGTAAGCGCCCTCGATGGTCACGACCGCCTGCTGGAGGAGATTGACGAATTCGAGTGTCTCCACCAGATCGCTGTTCCAGATCATCGAGCGGTCGGTGACCGAGATATCCTTCAAACCTGCGTAGATCGCGTCGATGCGTTTGCGGCCATTGGAGAGCGCTTCTTCGGTGCGGAAAACGCCCGCGTCTTCCTGCATGGCAAGCTGCATGTCCCGGCGCATCTTCGATGTCGGGATGCTGCCTTTGGCGTTGCGGAATTTGTCGAGCCGCTCCAACGCCGACTCTCCCGCGTCCTTGGCGAGATCGGCCTGATGTTCGCCCGGCGTGACGGTCTTGGCGCATTGCATGCCGGCGGCCTTGCCGAAGATCACCAGATCGATCAGCGAGTTCGAGCCCAGCCGGTTGGCGCCATGCACCGATACGCAGGCGCCTTCGCCCACCGCCATCAACCCGCGCACGATGGTGTCGGGATTGCCATCCTTCAAGGTTAGCGCTTCACCCAGATAGTTCGTGGGGATGCCGCCCATATTGTAGTGCATGGTCGGCAGCACTGGGATCGGTTCCTTGGTCAGATCGACGCCGGCAAAGATGCGCGCGCTCTCCGTAATGCCTGGCAAGCGCTCGTGCAGAATCTTCGGGTCGAGATGTGAAAGATGCAGGTTGATGTGATCCTTGAGCGGGCCCACGCCGCGGCCTTCGCGGATCTCGATGGTCATGGCGCGTGAAACGACATCGCGTGAGGCGAGATCTTTCGCGTTGGGTGCATAGCGCTCCATGAAGCGCTCGCCTTCGGAATTGGTGAGATAGCCGCCTTCGCCGCGCGCGCCTTCGGTGATGAGAACGCCCGCGCCGTAAACCCCGGTCGGGTGGAACTGGCCGAATTCCATGTCCTGCACGGGCAGGGCCGCCCGCAACGCCATGGCATTGCCGTCGCCGGTCTGGGTATGCGCGCCCGTGCATGTCGCATAGATGCGGCCGAAGCCGCCGGTCGCCAGGATTACCTTATGGGCACGGAAGCGGTGGATCGTGCCGTCGTCCAGATTCCACGCCATCACGCCGCGCACCACGTCCTCTTCCATGATGAGGTCGAGCGCGAAATATTCGACGAAGAAATTCACCTCATGCTTCACGCATTGGCCGTAGAGCGAATGCAGGATCGCGTGCCCGGTGCGGTCGGCGGCGGCGGCGGTGCGCTGGGCAATACCTTTGCCATAATGGCTGGTCATGCCGCCGAAGGCGCGTTGATAAATCTTGCCGTCGTCGGTGCGCGAGAACGGCACGCCAAAATGCTCCAGTTCGTAAACCGCTTCGGGCGCGTTCTTGCAGAGATATTCGATGGCGTCCTGATCCCCCAGCCAGTCCGAACCCTTCACGGTGTCGTACATGTGCCAGCGCCAATCGTCCTCGCCCATATTGCCCAGCGCGGCGGCAACTCCGCCCTGCGCGGCGACGGTGTGACTGCGCGTGGGGAACACTTTGGTGATACAGGCGGTCTTAAGCCCGGCCGCTGCGCATTCGAGAGTCGCGCGCAAGCCCGCGCCGCCGGCGCCGACGACAACGACATCGAATGTGTGATCGGCAATCGGATAAGCGGTCATTTCAGTCCGTTTCTACAAAGCTATCTGGAGCAGGGCGAGCAGGCAGGCCACGCCGATCACCAGCGCAAAAGCGCGATTGAGCAGAAGGCAAACCAGCTTCCATCCCGCCGTGTAAACATAATCGTCGATCACGCTTTGCAGCCCGATCATCATGTGTATCAGCATGATCACGACAAACATGCCCATCAGCCCCGCGTTCCAGGGATGATGGAAAAAGTTCAGGACATCGGTTTCGCGCGCGCCCACGAGGCCGAGCGCGGAGACGCCGAACCAGATCGAAAGCGGAATGAGCGCGACAGCCGTGATGCGCTGCCGCCAGAAATGCTGCGTGCCGGAATGCGCGGAGCCAAAGCCTTGAACGCGGTGCATCGGTGTTTCGAGGCTCATGGGACGAGCCCCCGCTGTGCCGCATAAGCATAGGCGAAGACACCCACGGCCAGCACGATGGATAGTGCAAAAATCACAACGCTCAAGCCGTTCGCCGTCGGCACGGCAAAGCCGTAACCCATATCCCAGGCAAGATGCCGGATGCCGTTCAACAGATGAAAGGACAGCGACCAGACAAAGCCGAACAGCACAATCTGCCCGATCGGATGGGCAGCGACCGTCATGAACGGCCCGTAGGAGTCCGGCCCGTTGGCAGATGCAATGAGCCACCAGGCGAGGAATACCGTGCCCAGCGCGAGTCCCATGCCGGTGATGCGGTGCGTGATCGAGGACGCCATCGTCGGCGACCACTTGTAAATCGTCACGAAGGGAGAAAGTGGGCGGGCCTTAAGCGGTTGCGGACTGTCCGCCATGGAATCACCGGAAAAATTGTTCAAACCGGGCCGGAGTGTAGGACCGGAGTTGCCCCAGTCAACCGCGAAAGTCTTGGAAATCCGCGGGTTTTTGCCGCCACGCGGTGGTCTTGGCGCGGGGTGGCATTGGGCTATGAATGCGGGCGAGGGAGCGGGCGGCAATGCAGTTGGACGTAAGCGAGACCGGCAGTGGGCGACGTCTCGCGTCCTTATGGCGCCAGCCGCTTGCTCATCCTGTCTGTGAGGCGATGGCCGTCGCGGTTTCGACACCGCTGCTTTTGGCTGTCGCGTTCTGGAACGGCTTTCCGCTGATTTTCTACGACACCGGAGCTTATCTGCTTCAGGGTCTCGGCCATAAGTTTCTGGTCGAGCGTTCGCCGGTCTATTCGTTGTTTCTTGACTATGGTGGCGGCGGTTCGAGCCTTTGGTTCATCGCTGTGGTGCAGGCGCTGGCGACGGCGTTCGTGATCGTGGAAACGGCGCGCTGCGTTGCGCCTCGCATGAGCATCGGCGTGTTTCTTGGGGTTGTGGCCGGTCTCATCGTGCTGACGGGATTGCCCTGGTATGCCGGCCAGATCGAGCCGGACTGTTTCACGGCCATTACCGTCCTGTGCGTATACCTTCTGACGTTCCACGTTCGCCGCCTTGGATGGCCGCGCACTTTGGCAATTCTCGCCATCGGGGCATTCGCGGCCGGTACCCATCCGTCACATCTGTTGCTGATAGCGGGGCTCGTGCTCGTCGCCAGCGGATTCAAGATCCTCAGTATCATTCACCATAACCGGCCGGCACTGGCGCAATGCAATATCGCCTTGCCGACGTTGAGCGCTTTGCTGGGTCTATGCCTGATCGTCGCGAGCAATCATGCGCTCACTGGAAAAATCTTTATCAATCGCGCCGGGTCGGTCTTCGTCTTCGCCAGCATGTTGCAAGACGGCTTGGCGGAGCGGTTGCTCGATGACACATGCCCAGCTTCGCATTATGCGCTGTGCAAATATCGCGGCCATCTTCCCGCCACGGCAGAACGCTGGCTCTGGTTTGAAACCAGCCCCTTCGCCAAACTCGGTCATTTCGACGGAACAGCCGATGAATCGCAGCGCGTCGTCATGGCCATCGTCGCGCGCTATCCCGGTGCGGTCCTGCTCAGCACGCTCAGGGACACCGCGGAGCAACTCGTCACATTCCGGACCGGCGATCAGATCGAGCCGCAGGAGTGGGTAATCTATCCAGCCCTCGACAGGTTTATCCCGCGGCAGATGCACGCCTATATGGATGCGCGGCAGCAGCAGGGAAAAATCCGCTTTGGCGTCGTGAACGCCTTCCATGTGCCGGTTGCGATTCTCGCGCAGCTTGCGCTGATTGTTCTGCTGGTGCTGTGCGTGCGGCGGCGGCGCTGGAACGCGGCGATTTTCCTCGGCTTCATCCTGGTCGCGCTGCTGGGCAACGCCTTCATCTGCGGTGCCTTGTCGAATCCGCGTGACCGTTACCAATCGCGGCTGATCTGGTTGCCGTTTTTCGCCGTGGCGCTGTTGGGGACAGAACGCGGCTTTGCCTTGCGGGCCCAAGCAGAATCCGGCACTTAATCATGCCCATGACCACATCCGTCCGCATCGCTCCATCGATTTTGTCGGCGGATTTCGCGCGCCTCGGCGCCGAGATCGAGGCGATCGAAAAAGCCGGTGCCGATCTTATCCATGTTGATGTGATGGACGGCCATTTCGTCCCCAACATCACCATTGGCCCGGCGGTGGTGAAAGCGCTTCGGCCGCACGCGAAGAAACCTTTCGATGTGCATCTGATGATTTCGCCGGTCGATCCTTACATCGAAGCCTTCGCAGAGGCCGGTGCCGACGGCATCACCGTGCATCCCGAAGCGGGCCCGCACATTCACCGCACGCTTCAGTTCATCCGCTCGCTGGGCAAGAAACCCGGCGTCGTGCTCAATCCCGGCACGCCGATCGACGCCGTCGACAATGTTCTGGATCTGGTCGATCTGGTTCTGATCATGTCGGTCAATCCCGGCTTCGGCGGACAAAGTTTAATCGCCAGCCAGTTGAAGAAGATCGAAGCGGCGGCAAACCGCATCGCCAAATCCGGGCGCGAGATCGCGCTGGAGGTCGATGGCGGCATCACGCCCGAGACCGCGAAGCAGGCGATCAATGCAGGCGCTAATGTTCTTGTTGCCGGCACCTCCGTCTTCAAGGGCGGACCATCGGCCTACGCCGCAAACATAGCCGCGCTTCGTGGCTAGCGGCGTGCAGGGGGCGGCACACAAGCGGCGTCATGCGCCGGCCAGCCTGTTGCCCGAAATTCTGCGCGCTTTCTTTCGTCGCGCGTTGACGCCGCTGCGCGTGATGTGGCGGCGCAACTGGTTTTATCGCCGTCCGCTCAAAGGCAAGTTGCCGGACCGCATCGCGTTTTACCCCTATGACGGGCTGCCGCGCCGTCTGGAAGACGCCGATGCGCTGCTGCGCGGGCGCTTCCGTTTTGTCGGCGAAACGGTGGACACGAACGGCAAATGTATTTTCGACGCGCCGCCGCCGTCGCGCATCTGGTCGGATCGCCTGCATGAATTCGCCTGGTTGCCCGCGCTCTCAAGCGCCGGCGGCGATGCCGCCCGCGATCTGGCGAGAAGCCTGACGTCGCAATGGATCGCGCGCAACGCGCGGTATTCGGAGCCCGTGATGGCGCCGGAACATACCGCACGGCGGCTTGCCCACATCTTCGCGCATAGCCGCTTCGTGCTGTCCAATTCGGACATGCTGTGGCGGTCCAGACTGTTCGTTTCGCTGCGCGAACAGGCGCGTTTGCTGGCGCGCGTTGGCGAAGAAGCCCCCAATGGTTTGCCGCGGCTTGAGGCAGCAGCGGTTCATGCACTGTCCGGCGCGTGCCTCGAGGACAATCCGCGGCGGCTGGAATCGGGTCTGTCGCGGCTCGAAGAAGAACTGTCGCGTCAGATATTGCCGGATGGCGGCCACGTCAGCCGCTCGCCGGAGACGCTGGCGCATGCGTATCGTCTGATCGTGATGGTCATGGATGCGCTCACCGCCATCGAACGCCCGGTGCCGCAGGCCATCCGCAGCGCACATGACCGCATGGCACCCATGCTGCGTTTTTTCCGTCACGGGGACGGCGCGCTTGCGCTGTTCAATGGCGGCACCGAGAGCGACGCACGCATGATCGCGGGCCTGCTCGCGCGCGACGAAGTGCGTGGCCAGCCCTTCGCGCACGCGCCGCATTCGGGTTATCAGCGCATCACGACGGCACGCACCGTGGTGGTGATGGATTGCGGAGAAATGCCGCCGGGCGTTCACGCCAACAGCGCGCATTCGGGATGCCTCTCCTTCGAACTCAGTCACGCGCAACAACGTATCGTGGTCAATTGCGGCTCCGCCGGCGTGCGGCATCCGCGCTGGGATACGGCGTTGCGCGCCACGGCGGCGCATTCGACCGTGACGCTGGCCGATACCTCAGTGGCAGGCGTGATCGCCAAAGGTTTCGTTCGCGATATGATCGGGCCGCGGCTGATTGGCGAGCCTTATCGCGTGGAAACCAGCAGGCGCGAAACACCGCATAGCGCCATCGTGGAAGCGCGGCATGACGGTTATGTCCATGACTTTGGAATTGCGCATGAGCGAATTCTGTCGCTTTCTCCGAACGGTTTTTCACTGAACGGCTCCGACCGCCTTGTTCCGAAGGGAACTACTCGTCGCCCGCGTGACGGAGTGTCCTTTGCTGTGCGGTTTCATATCCATCCGGACATACGAGTTTCGCCCAGTCAGGGCGGCGGCGTGCTGCTCAAGCTTCCGAACGGCGAGGGCTGGCGCTTCCGCAGCAGCGGCGGGGAAGTCACCATCGAGGAAAGCGTTTATCTCGGCGCCGAACAGGTTCGAAAATGCGAGCAGCTCGTGATTTCCGGCGCGGTGAAGAATGAAGCGGTCGAGATTGGCTGGATATTCGAGCAGATCAACATCGGTTGACCTCAACTTGATAATTCATTGTGACACTTTAGTCTGGCTATATGTCATCCAGCTCCAACAAGAACAACCACTTCTTCAGCAGGGTTTTGTGGCGGCTTAGAGTCGATGCGGTCTATATCGCCGCGCGGTTTCAAAACTTGCCCGAGCGGTCTCCACGCCTCTGCAATATCTGCGGCTACGAAGGCTATTTCGGACCGGCGGGACGCGGGCGCCGCGTCGATGCGAAATGTCCGCAATGCAAATTGGCCGAACGATACCGCCTGTTCAAACTGTGGCTTGACCGCAATGAAGCCCGCATTCGCGGCGCCGACGTGCTGCACTTCGCCCCGAGCGGGCGATGACAAGACTGGTCAAGCCGCTCGCCAAGACTTATCGCACGGCGGATATCGCGGCTGGCCGCGCCGACATGGTGCTCAACATCGAGAACATCGATTTGCCGGATGCGAGCCTAGACTGCGTCGTCTGCTCCCATGTTCTGGAGCACGCGGACGACGCCAGAGCGCTAGGCGAGATGCGGCGCGTTCTGCGCCCGGGCGGTTGTATCGTCATTATGATCCCCATCATCGAGGGTTGGGACCAGACCTATGAAAATCCGCTTCTGACCTCGCGCGACGAGCGGACCTTGCATTTCGGCCAGTACGATCATGTGCGGCGCTATGGTGCCGACGCACGGGACCGGATTCGGGGCGCCGGATTCGCGCTGGAGGAGTTTGCGGCGTCGGGCGCCGAAACGGTCAGTTACCGGCTGTTGCACGGCGAACGTGTATTTCTCGCGGAAAAGCCGATGTGACCATGCTTTGCGTTGCCAGCATGGAGGGGCTTTGCTAAGCACCTTGCAGCGTTATTCGCGTCTGGAGTTTCGATGGTTCAGCTCACGCTTCCCAGAAACAGCATGGTCAAAAAGGGCAAAGTCTGGCCTGCGCCGACAACGGCAAACGGCAAGAAGCCGAAACGCACCAAGGATTTTCGTGTTTACCGCTACGATCCGGACAAGCGCGACAATCCCAGCGTCGACACCTATCGCGTCGATCTCGATAGCTGCGGCCCGATGGTTCTGGACGCGCTTATCAAGATCAAGAACGAGATCGATCCGACGCTGACCTTTCGCCGCTCCTGCCGCGAGGGCGTTTGCGGATCCTGTGCCATGAACATCGCAGGCGGCAACACGCTGGCCTGCACCAAATCCATTGCGGACGTTTCGGGCTCCGTGCCGATCTATCCGCTGCCGCACATGCCGGTGGTGAAAGACCTTGTGCCGGACATGACGAATTTCTACGCGCAATATGCATCGATCAAACCCTATCTGCAGACCAAGACCCCTGCGCCCGAGAAAGAGCACCTTCAGTCACCTGAGGAGCGCGCGAAACTCGACGGGCTGTACGAGTGTATTCTCTGCGCCTGCTGTTCCACGGCGTGCCCCAGCTATTGGTGGAATTCCGAACGTTTTCTGGGACCGGCCGCGCTGCTGCAATCTTATCGCTGGCTCGCGGATTCGCGCGACGAAGCGGCGGGCGAACGGCTCGACAATCTGGAAGACCCGTTCCGGCTCTATCGCTGCCACACGATCATGAATTGCGCCAACACTTGCCCGAAAGGCTTGAACCCGGCGCAGGCCATCGGCGAAATCAAACAGATGATGGTGAAACGCGGAGTTTGATCAGGCGCCGTATTGCGCAGGATCGAGCGCAAAGGCGAGGGCGCTCATCTCCTCGCCTCGCGCTTTCGCTTGTCTGTTTGCAATAGCTGTATCGCGATAGAGCTTGAGTGCTGCACGGCCATCCAAGGCTGACGTGTCCGCGCCCAGATGTTCCTTTAGCAAATCCACGCGTAACGCGCGTACGGCTGCCGCGTCCCAGATGGAGGCATTGAGTTCGGCATCACAAAAGAACGACTGTGAAGCGATGTTGCAGGAGCCGATGGTGGCCCAGCAATCATCGACCAGCATGATCTTGTCGTGAATATAGATACTCCGCAGATTGCCATCGCTTTGCGGCGCCGCAATACCCGCCAATAGGAAACCGGAGAATTTCCCCAACGAGCCGATCAGATCGTAGAAAGGTTTGGCGACCGGGTTCCTACGGGATTCTCGGATTTGTTCTTCGGGGTCCGCAGGGCAAAGGAAAACAACATCCACACCCCGCTCCAATGCCCGCTGAAGGCTCATCACGATATCCGGTGAGGCGATGTATTGGTCCTCGATGTAAATTGTTTCGCGTGCTGCATCAATTGCGGCGCAGTATTGGTCGAAAATCGCGTGTTCGCCCTGTGCGATATCAAAGCGCTTGCCGCCCGGGGTCGCCGTCGCATCTGAGAGGGTGCCTGCGCGTATCGTGCGCTGCATCTGTATGGTGCTTGTCCCGGCGGGCGGCGAGGTGTTCACCGGGAAGGTCAGGTTTTTGTTGCTCGATGCGTCCGGCCAGACACCATGACCATGGTTGCGCTCGCTGGTTTCATTCCAGCGTTGCACGAAATTGTGGTGCACATCCGTCGCGACGGGACCTCGCAATTCACAATAGACATCGTGCGTGTGGTTGCCATCGCGGTTTGCATGTCCGCACGGTGAAAGAGACGCCGCATTGAGGTTGATGCCACCGACAAAAGCGGCCTCGCCTGCATGCCCCGCGTCGATCAGCCAGCTCTTCTGGTGCTGGCAATAATCTTTGTGCGCCCGATCCCAGCGCGCCAGAAAGCTGGCCCCCCTCCGTGCCAGCCATGCGCGTTCATCGTCATTGCCATGAAAGTGGGTGCCGATGGCGCGATCCGTCCGCCAGAATATGACACGGACGTCCACTCCGCGAGCCTTCGCGCGATCCAGTACGTCGAAAAAGCTGCCGCCTCCCCCAGGCATTTCGAAGTCGGGATTCAGATAGGCGACCGTCACCCAAACGCTGTGCATGGCCGCTTCGACGGCTTCGCAAATGCGGGTGAAAGCGGACTCGCCATCGATCAGGGGGTGAACCATGTTTCCCGCGCGGACCGGATAGGAACCGGAGCTGACAGACGGAATATGGTTGGGAAGGGCGACGGCAGGAGCTGCGTGGTTCACGCGGCCACGCGCGCAGAGGCGGCGTTGATCCCGGCTTTTACACGCAACATGCGCCACAGAAGCGTTCCGGCGGCAGCGGTGAGGCGGCTCTGCGGATCGGCGCCTACGGCCTTGGCGACCATCTGCACCAGTTTACGAATGTGGTGCCGACGATAGAGCGATAGCGCCTTGGCGTTGTAGGCGCGGGCGAATTCATCGCGCTTATAGGGTTCGGTCGCCGGAATGTTCGCGGCGTAATAGGCATAGGCCAACTCGTCGTCGTCGGCCTCGTTTACGCGAGTTAACGCCACGATCAATTTCTTCCAGAAAGGCAGTTCCGGTTCATCCTGTGTTTGAAGTGTTTCGTAGAAGAGCTTGTAATGCCTGAATTCGTCGGCAGCGATGCGCCCGGCGATCTCTTTCAGAACCGGCTCTTCGGTTGCTTCGCGAATCGCGGAGTAGAAGGACGACGTACCCGACTCCACGACGCAGCGTGCGACCATCTCACCCTGGCGGCTGCCGCGAATTGAAGTCTCGCCCACGCTGACGAAATGCGCGGGCTGGTATCCGGCGCGGAAGCGGGCGAAAGCAGCTTTGAAGTCGAAGCTGGGATCGGCCAATTCGGCCCAGCGGCCGAGCGCCAGGCCGTGCTGCACTTCTTCCACGCCCCACAGATCGATCTTGGCAAGCATCTCGGCGCTGGAATCGCGGAAAATCCGCTTGAGATAAACCACGTAATCCGGCGCATTATATTCGACGAGCGAGGCGGCCTTGATCGAGGCCAGCAGCGCGGGCTCGACCTTGCTGGCGTTAAAGGCCGACCACCGGACATCGTCCAGAGACCAACCAGGCTTAAAGACCGTTCCTGCCGTCATAACTCGCTTGTCCGAAACCGCGCAGATTCAACGCCCTTATACCAAAGAGTGTTGCCGCGATGGAACCCACGCGATGCCGCAGTTGCGAAGGTTTAAGATTGTGGCGGCAAAAACCCAGGGAATCCCTAGAAAGCCGACCGGATCATCCGCAGGTCGTCCAGCGATTCGGCAACTCGGACGCGCTGGGCATCGGTCTTGGCTGCGATCAGGTCTTCTTCGGTGTCCTTGATGCGCTGGTCGAGCGCGGCGAGGTCGAATTCGGCCATCGGAATGGCTTCTTCCGCCAGAACCACGATCTTGTGGGGGTTCACTTCCGCGAAACCGCCGCGAATGAAGTACCGGCGGTCTGTTCCGTCGTTCTGCACGTCAATCATGCCGACACGCAAGGTCGAAACGAGCGGGGCATGGCCGGCCATCACGCCCATATAGCCCTCGGCACCAGGCACGGTGACCATTTCGGCTTCTTCGGAGAGAAGAAGCCGCTCGGGTGAGACGAGATCGAAGGCGATTTTTTCGGCCATGATTATTTCTTGTCTTCCGTCGCCATCTTTTGCGCCTTAGCCACCGCGTCTTCGATGGTGCCGACCATATAGAACGCCTGCTCCGGCAAGTGATCATAGTCGCCGTTCACGAGACCCTTGAAGCTTTTGATCGTATCTTCGAGTTTCACGGTGATGCCTTCGATGCCGGTGAACACCGTTGCCGCATAGAAGGGTTGCGACAGGAAGCGTTCGATGCGGCGGGCGCGGCCGACGGTGATCTTGTCGTCTTCCGAAAGTTCATCCATGCCCAGAATGGCGATGATGTCCTGCAGCGACTTGTACTTTTGCAGGATCGATTGCACCTGACGGGCGACATCATAATGTTCCTGGCCGACCACGCGCGGATCGAGCAGGCGCGAATTGGAGTCGAGCGGATCGACGGCCGGGAAGATAGCCTTCTCGAACACGGCGCGCGACAGAACGGTTTGAGCATCCAAGTGAGCAAATGATGTGGCTGGTGCCGGATCGGTCAGATCGTCGGCTGGCACATAGATGGCCTGCACCGAGGTGATTGAGCCCTTGGTCGTTGTGGTGATGCGTTCCTGAAGCTGGCCCATGTCGGTCGCCAAGGTCGGCTGATAACCCACGGCTGACGGAATACGGCCGAGCAGGGCGGACACTTCCGAGCCCGCCTGCGTGAAGCGGAAGATGTTGTCCACGAAGAACAACACGTCCATGCCCTGATCGCGGAAATGTTCGGCGACCGTAAGGCCGGAGAGCGCTACCCGCGCGCGCGCGCCCGGCGGCTCGTTCATCTGGCCATATACCAGTGCGCATTTGCTGCCGGTTTCGCCGGTCTTGGGGTCCTTGTTCACGCCGGATTCGATCATCTCGTGATAGAGATCGTTGCCTTCGCGCGTGCGCTCGCCGACGCCGGCGAACACCGAATAGCCGCCATGGTTCTTGGCGACCGCATTGATCAGTTCCTGAATGAGCACGGTCTTGCCCACACCGGCGCCGCCGAACAGGCCGATCTTGCCGCCGCGCGCATAGGGCGCGAGCAGATCGATGATCTTGATGCCGGTGACGAGGACCTGCGCTTCCGTGGACTGTTCCGCGAAAGTCGGCGCTTCCGCGTGGATGGGACGGCGGGTTGTGTATTTCACCGGTCCGGCTTCATCGACCGGCTCGCCAATAACGTTGATGATGCGGCCCAGCGTGCCTTCGCCAACGGGAACCGAAATCGGCGCGCCTGTGTCGGTCACTTTCTGGCCGCGCACGAGGCCCTCGGTCGCGTCCATCGCGATGGTGCGCACGGTGCTCTCGCCCAGATGTTGCGCCACTTCGAGCACAAGGCGATTGCCGTGATTGTCGGTCTCCAGCGCGTTCAGGATTTGCGGCAGATAGTCGCCGCTGAACTGCACGTCCACCACGGCGCCGGTAACCTGGGTCACGAGACCGAACTTGTTGCTGTCTGTCATCGCATTCATGGCATTACTCCGTTCAGAGCGCTTCCGCGCCCGAGATAATTTCAATCAGTTCCTTGGTGATCATGGCCTGGCGCGTGCGGTTATAAACCAGCGTAAGCTTGTCGATCACATCGCCCGCGTTGCGCGTGGCATTGTCCATGGCGCTCATCTTGGCGCCCATTTCGCCGGCCACGTTTTCGAGCAGCGCACGGAACACCTGCACGCTGACATTGCGGGGCAAGAGGTCCGTCAGGATTTCGCCTTCATCCGGCTCATAATCGTAGACTTCACCCGTCTTGTCTTCGGCGAAGGCTTCGATCGCGGCGGGTATCAGTTGCTGCGACGTCGGCACCTGACTGATGACGGATTTGAAGCTGGAATAGAACATCGTGCAGACATCGAATTCATTGTGTTCAAACATCTCCAGCACGCGGCGTCCGATGCCAAGAGCATTGCTGAAAGCGAGTTGTTTGATGCCGGTGAACTCGACCGAATCGATGATCAGGTCGGCATATTGGCGGCGAAGCTGGTCGCGGCCCTTGCGGCCGACGCAGAAAATCTTGATCTGCTTGCCTTCGCGGCGAAGCTGTTCGATGTGCAACTTTGCGAGGCGCACGATGTTGGTATTGAACGCGCCGCACAATCCGCGATCCGCGGTCGCCACAATCACAAGATGCCGATGGTCGCTTCCCGTTCCCACGAGCAGGCTGGGAGCGCCGGGATTGTCCTTCATGCCGCCGGCAAGATTGGCGATGGCGGCGCTCATTTTCTGCGCATAGGGACGCGCGGCTTCGGCGGCATCCTGCGCGCGGCGAAGCTTCGATGCGGCAACCATCTGCTGCGCTTTGGTGATCTTGCGGATCGCCTTGACGCTCGCGATGCGATTGCGGAACGATTTTAAGCTCGGCATGACGTTTCCTATGCGGCTCCCGCGGTGTCACGCAAATGCGCGCGCAGAATCATGTGCGGGTGAACCTGTTCGAGCGAGACGTGACGCTTGGAGATCATTTCCTCCACGGCGCGCGTGGCGCCGGGGCAGGTGGGTTCTGTCGCGTCGTCGTAAACGATGTAGCCGCCGGGCGTCATCACGTTCCAGACGGTGTCCTGCGCATAAACGACGGCGGAATAAAGAACCACGTCGATATGGGCGAGGCCGAATGTGCCGGCGCGATTGTAAACATCCTGCGCCGTGTCCTGGATCAGGCCTTTGACGAACTCGACATTGTCGAGACCAAGCTGTTCGGCGGCGAAGCGAATAACGTTGAGATTGGTATCCGCGAAATCGTCCGGCGGAGGAAGGTCAATACCGTCATGGCCCTCTGGCATCCCTTCAAAAGTGTCGAGCGCATAGACGCGCGCGCCGGGATAAAGCGATTTCAGCAGCGTCGCCATGAACAGCGCGCTGCCGCCCCGAAAAGTGCCGAATTCGATGATATTCTGCGACGCCAAATCCTTCAGGAAGAACTTGATCAGCAGAAACAGATTCATCAGCCGGTCTTCGGTGACCATCGTGCGCACGGCATGGGTGCGGGCGGCGGCGAGGGCCTTGCGAAACAGCGGATCGTTCCAGACCTGATCGGCGAGATTGCCATGTAGCAAACCGGTGCCGCGTTGATAGCCGTCATAGGGGCAGGAGCCACGATCAATCACGCGAGTCATATCAAGCGGCGCCAACGCCACAATGGGCGTCGTCGGCGGAATCAGCCGGCGCTTGAGGTGATGCACGACTCTGTTTGCGAGGTTTGCCAAAATCCGGATCCTTTAGGCGAAGCTCGCCGCGAAGGCATCGAGTGCAGCTTTCAGCTTGGATTCGGTATCCGGAGTCAGTTGTTTGTCCTTGCGGATGGCTTCCAGAATTTCACCGCTCTTGGCCTTGAGGCTGCGCATTAGTCCCTGTTCGAAGGCGCCGACCTTGTTGACCGGGATTTTGTCGAGATAGCCGCGCACACCGGCATAGATCGAGATAACTTGTTCCTCGACCGGCATCGGCGAGAATTGCGGCTGCTTCAAAAGCTCCGTCAGACGTGCGCCGCGATTGAGCAGGCGCTGGGTCGAAGCATCGAGGTCGGAACCGAACTGGGCGAAGGCCGCCATTTCGCGGTACTGCGCCAGTTCCAGCTTGATCGAACCGGCAACCTGTTTCATCGCCTTGATCTGCGCCGACGAACCGACGCGGCTCACCGACACGCCGACGTTCACCGCCGGGCGAATGCCCTGGTAGAACAGATCGGACTCAAGAAATATCTGGCCGTCGGTAATCGAGATCACGTTGGTCGGGATGTACGCCGAAACGTCATTGGCCTGTGTTTCGATGACGGGCAACGCCGTCAGCGAGCCACCACCGAAATCGTTGTTCATTTTCGCGGCGCGTTCCAGCAGACGGGAGTGCAGATAGAACACGTCGCCGGGATAGGCTTCGCGGCCCGGCGGGCGGCGCAGCAACAGCGACATCTGGCGATAAGCAACGGCCTGCTTTGAAAGATCATCGTAGATGATCAGCGCATGCATGCCGTTGTCGCGGAAATATTCGCCGAGCGTGCAGCCGGAGAACGGCGCAAGATATTGCAGCGGCGCGGGCTCCGATGCGGTGGCGGCGACGACGGTGGTGTATTCCATTGCACCGGCATCTTCGAGCGTCTTGACGATCTGCGCGACCGTCGAGCGCTTCTGGCCGATGGCGACGTAGATGCAATAGAGCTTGTTCTTGTCGTCGCCTTTGTTGGTGAACTTCTGATTGATGATCGCGTCGATGGCGACCGCGGTCTTGCCGGTCTGGCGGTCACCGATGATCAACTCGCGCTGACCGCGGCCGATCGGAATAAGGGAGTCGATCGCTTTAAGGCCGGTTTGCATCGGCTCGTTCACGCTCTTGCGCGGAATAATGCCCGGCGCTTTCACATCGACACGCCGGCGTTCGGCGATATTGGCAATTGCGCCCTTGCCGTCGATCGGATTGCCAAGCGGATCGATGACGCGGCCGAGCAGGCCCTTACCGACAGGAACTTCCACGATGGCGCCCGTACGCTTGACGGTATCGCCTTCCTTGATCGTGGAGTCGGCACCGAAGATCACGCAGCCGACATTGTCTGCTTCGAGATTGAGCGCCATGCCTTTGATGCCGCCGGGAAACTCGACCATTTCGCCGGCCTGAACATTGTCGAGGCCATAGACGCGCGCGATGCCATCGCCGACCGACAAAACCTGGCCGACTTCGCTGACTTCCGCTTCCGCGCCGAAGTTCTGGATTTCGCGCTTCAGGATCGCGGAAATTTCCGCGGGCTGGATCTTCATTTCAGTTTCCTCTCATGGCCGCACGAATGCCCGAGAGCTTCGTGCGCAACGACGAATCGATCATGCGCGATCCCACTTTCACGACGAGGCCGCCGAGAAGGGTGGGATCGACCTTGGCTTCGAGCCGCGCATCGCGGCCGAGCTTGGATTTCAGAATCTGTTTCAACTCCGCCACTTCCGCATCATTGAGCGGACGAGCACTGGTGACGGCCGCGCTGACTTCGCCGCGCAGCTTGGCGACATGCGCGTCGAAAAGATGAATGATGTCGATCAAGGCAAAAAGGCGGCGTTTGCCGGCCAGTGTCAGCACGAAGCGGCGCGTCAGCGGAGCGGCTTCCATGCGATGCATTACCGCATTAAGCCCCTTTGCCTGATCTTCGCGTGAAAACACCGGCGCACGGACAAGTCGGGCAAGTTCCGGATTTTCCGCGATAAGATCCTTCAGCGCGGCGAAATCCTTCTCCAGCGCCTCGACGGATTTTTCTTCCTGCGCCAGTTCGAAAATGGCCGTCGCGTAGCGCGTTGCAATTCCGGAATTGTGAGCTTGTTGAGCCACCCGCGTCCCATTTCCGCCGACCCATTCAGGATGGGCGCTTTTGCCCTCCTTTTTCGAATCCGACGACTTCTAAGTCATTGACAAATAAAGTATTTCTTCGCCCTGGACGAATCTTAACGCCCGCGCGGGAGGCACTTAGCATGGGGGCGGGTGTGGCGCAATAATGTTAGCCGGGGTGCGGTGTCGCGGGTTCGGCACCGGGGCTTAGTCGTTCACCTGCAAAGATGAAAGCAGCTTTCCCGATGTTTCGACTTTTAAACAATTCGGCGCGCGCCGGTTAAGCAACCTTCTCAGCCGTCGATTAATTCCTCAAGCGCATGCTTCTCCCGTTGGGTTGGGAGGGCATTACATGAAATTACACATCACCGCCGAGGTTGTCGGCGAAACAGCAGCACCACGCCGCGGCTTGGGCGAAGCAGTCGGGGAAGTCTGGCGGCTACTCAAGCGCGGCATCGATTTTCCAGTCGTGACGCATACGCGACTGCACACGGAATTGCGTGAATTGGCGGCGCCGCATCTGCCGGTGCTGGTTCATAAGCGCGCAAAGATCGCTGAAACGCGCGGCTCACTTGAAGACGAGAACTGGTTTGGCGAACTCGGCGATTTTGTGACCCGCATGCTCTGGCCGTATATCGAGGAGAGCCCGGCGCTCGAAGGCCGCAGCAAGAACTGCGTTGCCGAAATGCTGGATGAGATTGTGGCCTCGGAACAGCGAAGCATGGCCGAACTGGCTTTGGCCGATATTTTACCGCGTACATCACGTTTCGACCAAAGCTGGGCGAGCTGACGCGCACTGTTATCATGTCTTCCTTCTGCTAGGCTCGAGAAAGCCAAATGGGAGGAAGACATGAGACGTATTCTTGCGGGCGCGACATTGCTGGGCCTGGGATTGATGACAAGCGCAGCCAATGCCGCATTGGCCGTCGGCGCAAAGGCGCCGGATTTTGCGGTCAAGGCGGCATTAGGCGGCAAGGAGTTCGATTTCGCGCTGGCTGATGCGCTAAAGAAAGGCCCCGTGGTTCTCTATTTCTTCCCGGCGGCGTTCACGAGCGGCTGCACGATCGAAGCACATGATTTCGCGGAAGCGACTGAGAAATTCACCGCGTTGGGAGCAACCGTGATCGGCGTTACGGCCGGTAACATAGACAGGGTGGACGAGTTTTCGGTTAAGGAATGCCGAAACAAATTCGCCGTTGCTGCCGACCCCGGCCAGAAGGTCATCAAAGCTTACGACGTCGTGTTGCCGATCAAGCCAGAATATTCCAATCGTACGTCTTATGTGATCGCGCCGGACTCCACTATCTTGATGGAATATACCGATCTAAATCCCGACCAGCACGTCGCAAAAACAATGGACGCGGTGAAGGCATGGCATGACGCTCATAAGTGAGAGCTATGACACGGTGAGTAAATGAGCCGCCTTCTATCGATGGGGTTGCCGGTTGCGGTGATGACGGCGGTCATAGCCTTCACCACCGGCACCTTCGCCGGTGACCCGGACATGATCGTGCAAAGCGAACGGGCGTTTCATCCGGCCGAGATCACAATTAATCGCGGCTCGACGCTGAGTTTCAGCAATCGGGACGAATTCATTCATCAGATTTATGTGGATTCAGGGGGCTTCAAATACGATTCTGAGGAACAGCCACCCGGTCAGACCCTCAAAATCATCTTTCCCGATTCCGGTACGTTTCCCGTGCGCTGCCATATCCACCCGAAAATGCTGCTCACGGTGCACGTAAAATAGAGACTTTTCGCCCCCTTTGAGCGCGGAATCCTGGGAAATTTAAGGCTCCATCAACCGAATTGGCGGAAAATTGAACGGCCGGAAAACCGGCGCGGCGTGTGCTGCTGCACGCCGGAAGGCTGCTGCCGAGGCTGCCGAAATGCGTTCAGGCGTTTTGCGCCACTCGATAGGCACGAAAATCTTCGTGGCCTTCTTTGTGATGAGCGTCCTTATCGGCGCGCTGGGCGCCTATGGCTATTGGGTGCTTTCATCCGCCGGCGACATGGTGACGGGCACATATGACGGCCCGTTGATGGCAATCAACTACGCCCGCGCAGCCAGCGTCGATTTTGTGCAGATGGAGGAGGCTGTCCTTCGCCGCAGGGTTCTTCCTCCGAGCCATCACGCCGAAATCGACAAGAATATTGGTGATCTCACAACGACCTTCTTTGGCGATCTCGATGTCGCCCAAGACCGCCTCGGTTCGGAAGACGAACGCGCGGTTGCGGCCCGGATTCGCGCGCTCATGAAGAACTGGCAGCAGCAATGGCGCGCGCGCGACTCGAATCTTGACCTTGACGCTCTCGACACGAAAATCATGGAGCGTTTCGATACTTTGATAGAGCTGAATACCGATCGCGGTTTTGTCGGGCGGCGCAAAGCTGTTTGGGCGATCGGCTATTTTAAATATGCGATCCTCGGCGGCACCATCTTTGCACTGCTGTTCGCATTCGGCATTACGGTACTGCTTGCACGCCGCATCATGCATCCACTTTCATCCGCCGCATCTGCCGCCGACCGCATTGCCAGAGGGGAATTTGAAACGCCGATCCCCCACGCGGGAAACGACGAAACCGGAATCCTGTTGAGTTCCATGACCGTCATGCAGGATAATATCCGCGCGATGATGGCACGCGAGAAGGCGCGGGCGGAATCCGCCGAAGCCAGACTTGCACAGGCGCTGGAAACATCGCGCGAAGGCGTGATGCTTGTCGGATCTGATGGGCATGTGCTGCTCGTCAACAACACAATGCGAGAATTCTTCCCATCCGTGGCGAATGATTTGGTAACTGGCGCTGATTTCGCTCTCATAGCGCAGCTTGCGCAGAATGATCTCGAAAACGGCGCGGTATTTCCCACGCTGGATGATTTGAGTATCGGTCACGACGCGCAAGAACTCGGCAGCAGCGAACGCCTGCTCAAAGACGGTCGCTGGATACGCTCAACCGGCAGTCGCACGCATGACGGCGGCTTCATTGTGTTCATGAGTGATTTTACCGCGATCAAGGAACGCGAGCAGAATTTCCGCCGCGCCACGCTGGCCGCCGAAACGGCGAGTGCGGCCAAATCACGTTTCCTGGCAAATATGAGCCATGAGCTGCGCACGCCCCTGAACGCGATCATAGGATTTTCGGAAATTCTCAGCGGGCAGATATTCGGCCCGCTCGGCAATGCCCGCTACGGCGACTACGCGACCGACATCCTGCATAGCGGCCGGCACCTTCTTGAAGTAATCAATTCGGTACTTGAGATTTCCAAGAGCGAATCCGGAAAACAGAATCTGAAGGCTGAGCGGATCGATTTGCGCGTCTTGCTGCGCGACTGTGAGAAATTGTTGGCCGCACGATGCGAAACCGCGCACATCGCGTTGGCTATCTACGAATCGGAGAAACCGGCTGTTGTCTTCGGCGAAACCGGAAAGTTGCGCCAGATCCTTTTCAACCTGTTATCCAACGCGGTGAAGTTCACGGAAGCGGGCGGCTCGGTTTCGGCTTCGCTTGGCCACATTGGACAGCAGATCGTGCTGGAGGTCGCCGATACCGGCATCGGCATGTCCGCTGCCGGCGTACAGGTTGCGCTTACGCCGTTCGGTCAGGTCGATAACCGGTTGGAACGAAAATATGAAGGCACCGGCCTTGGTCTGCCGCTCGCAAGGTCATTGGCGGAGCTGCATGGCGGAACCCTCGAAATTCAGAGCGCGCTTGGTGAGGGAACTGTCGTCCGCGTGCGATTGCCTGACGTCGAGTACACGCAAGTCGCAACTCCGATGGCGGTTGCTTCCTGACGAAGCCCGACTTCGCCGCCTATCGCACGTCCTTGAAAAATCGCGCCAAGCGCGTTTGTGCAGGCCATCCCAAAATCGACGACGCGTTCAGATAGTCGATGGAGCCCAGGACAAATTCGGCGCGGCCGACGAGATTAGCCATCGGCACGAACCCGATGCCGCCGTGGTTTGACGGAACGCGGCTGTCGAAGGAATCGTCGCGGTCGTCGCCCATCATGAACAAATGCTCCTTGGGTACGACGAACGCGATTGTGTTGTCGAGTGGCCCGTCCCATTGCCATTTAAAGATCAGATGCTTGCGGTCATCAGGCATCGTTTCGATAAAACGCGGGACTTCGCGATAGCCGCCATCGCCGAATTGCACTTTTCCGGACCCGTCGGATTTTAGCGCGAGTTCGCGACCGTTGATGAAAAGCCGCCCGGCCTTCATCTGAATGTGGTCGCCTGGAAGTCCGATCACGCGCTTGACCCAGGCATGGTCGGGATCGCTTACCGGGTGAAATACCACGACGTCGCCACGCGCAGGCGTGTTTGCGAGATACCGGCCTTTGACGAAATTCGCGCTGCCATAAGGCACGGCATATTTGCCATATCCGTAAGCGTACTTCGCCGCAATGATCTCATCGCCAATCTGAAGGGTCGGCTCCATCGAGCCTGAGGGCACATAAAAGGGCTGAGCGAGGGCTGTGGTAGAGGCAAGTACAAGGCCGATGGTCAGCGCCGGCTCCTTCGCCCATTGAAGCGCGTCTTTGGCGCGTTGGCGCCAGCCGCCTGGGCCAAGGTTTCGCTCCAGCCGCGAGAGCCATTTTCGCACCACCAGCAGTCGTAGACGCAGGGCTTTTCTCATGTCGTTTATCGCCATTTCCCGCGCCTTTTTCCGATAGATAGTTTGAATATAGGCCGGACAGTGGCGATTTCCAGCACGGGCGGCTTGACCGGCCTGTCCCGGCCTGCCAAACGCCCGCGCCATGATCGAGTTGACTCAAGAATTCGGTTTCGACGCCGCCCATTATCTGGGTGAGGGGGCGCCTGAGAATTCGCGCCTGCACGGGCACTCTTTTTATGTTGAAGTGACCTTGCGCGGCGAGCCGGACGCGAAGACGGGCTTCCTGCGCGATCTGGGCGAGGTGAAACGGGTGCTCGACACGATCCGCGATGGCCTCGATCATCGTTTGTTGAACGATGTGGAAGGGCTGGGCAATCCGACACTCGAAAATCTGGCGCGCTATGTGTTCGCGCAGGCAAAGGCAGTGTTGCCGGAAGTGTCCCGCGTGAAAATCCGTCGCCCATCGTATGGACAGACTTGCGTGTATGAAAAACCTGCCACGCAAGCCCGCGCCAGCGACAGCAGACGACCGGAGCGCGGCTGATGCTAAAAAAACTCCAACTCGGCCGGGATATGAAGCTTCCGCAATCGCCCGAGGAAGCGGTGCTCGATGCCGTGTCGAATCCCCACAAGGATGGTGACTACGTCGTGCGCTTTACCGCGCCGGAATTTACATCGCTATGCCCGGTGACGGGCCAACCGGATTTTGCACATTTCGTAATCGACTATGTGCCCGCGAAATCCATCGTCGAATCCAAATCGCTGAAGCTGTTTCTTGCCAGCTTCCGCAATCATGCGGCGTTCCACGAAGACTGTACAATTTCGATCGGCAAGCGGGTCGCCGCCGCCATCAAACCGAAATTCCTGCGTATCGCCGGTTACTGGTATCCGCGCGGTGGCATTCCGATCGATGTGTTCTGGCAGACCGGCAAACTGCCGAGCGGCGTATGGCTGCCCGATACCGGTGTCGCGCCCTATCGCGGGCGCGGGTGATGCAGCCCGAACCCGTTCCGGTTCCGCTCGTCGAGAAACCCGACCTCTGGGCGATGTTTCAGCTTTACGGTGCCGAACTCGCTCCCCATGCAATCGTGAAGCCCGTTAATGGAATCCTGCCGTATTCGCCATTCGATCTCTATTGGCAAGAAGACAAACGCTGGCCTTTCTGGGCAATGATCGATGGTCAGCGCGTTGGTTTTGCGTTGGTACGTTTCGCGCCGGAGCACAATGCGATGCAGATGGCGGAGTTCTATATTCTTCCCGATCAACGCCGCGGCGGCACAGGTTTGGCTTTCGCGCGCTCGCTGCTGACGCGTTTTCCCGGGCCGTGGAAGATGCGCGAGATTGTGACGAACAAAGGTGCTGTCGCTTTCTGGCGTCGCGTCGTCGAACCTTACGGTTTCTCCGAAGAATCTTACACGGATAAAGGTATCGCCCGTATCGAACAGACGCTCATGGTCGGCTAACGGCCGGACGCGCCGGCATCGTCCTCTATTTCGCCACCATTGATGTTTTGTATGTCCGTTGCTTCGCGACGGGTGGGATGAGCAGCATTCGCAGATTGCCGTTAGAGATATGGGGCCGCAAATGGCTCTCGCGCCTGCAAGCCCATGCCGACCGGACATGGATCGGCCGCGCCACCTTCGAATTCCTGATGTTTGGCATCAAGCAGGGTTGGGCCTGCTTGTTCGGCGGAATCATGGTGGGCCTGCTGCTCACCACTCGGCTCTACTATCCCTCGCATCTACCGCTGGCGCGCTATGATTTTCTGGTGCTGGCTGCGCTCCCTGTGCAGGCCAGCATGCTCTACTACAGGCTCGAAAGTTTCGACGAAGCGAAGGTCATCTTTCTCTTTCACATCATCGGCACGGTGATGGAGATATTCAAGACGTCCGCTGGCTCATGGATATATCCGGAACCAAGCCTGCTTCACATCGCGGGCGTACCGTTGTTCTCCGGTTTTATGTATGCGTCCGTCGGCAGTTATCTTGCGCGCGTCTGGCGCATCTTTGACTTCCGCTTCACATACTATCCGCCGCGCGGCGCGACGATTGTCGTCGCAATTGCCATCTACATCAATTTCTTCGCGCATCATGGCAGCTAGATATTCGCATCGCACTGTTTGCGGTGGTTGCCATTCTGTATTGGCGCTGCACGGTTTGGTTCAAATCCGACCGCAAGGTGCGCGGTTTGCCGATGCTCGTCGGATTTGCGCTCGTGGCACTTTTCATCTGGTTTGCGGAGAATATCGGGACGTTCTCCCACGCTTGGATCTACCCATCCCAGCACAATGGCTGGATATTGGTTTCGCCCGCCAAAATGGGAAGCTGGTTCCTGTTGATGATTATCAGCTTCGTTCTGGTGTCGATCGTTCGCGCTCCGGTGAAACTGGACGAAACTAGGCGCGCGGCCGCCGAGCGGCGTTGGCCAATTTTACACATGCGGCGTGCCGTGGGCAGCCGGTCATATGGTCGTTGACCATGCCGATCGCCTGCGCGAAGGCATAGACGATCACAGGTCCGACAAATTTAAAGCGGCGTTGTTTGAGCTCTTTTGACAGCCCTTCACTCATTGGTGTTTTCGCCGGAACGTCTTTCATGCTTTTGAATCGGTTGACGACCGGCTTGCCATCCACGTGCTTCCAGATCATTTCGCGAAAGCCGCCGGGTTCTTTCTCCTCAATGTCCAGCCAAAGTTGCGCACCCTCGATCGCGGCCTTGATCTTGGCGTTCGAGCGGATGATGCCTTCGTTTTTCATCAATCGCTCGAAATCGCGCTTGCCATAACGCGCGATCTTCTCGGGATCGAAATTGTGGAAGGCTTTGCGAAAGTTTTCGCGTTTGCGCAGAATCGTGATCCACGAAAGCCCGGCCTGGAAACCGTCCAGGACGAGCTTTTCGTAGAGCCCGCGCGCATCATATTCCGGCACACCCCATTCCTCGTCATGATAAGCGCGGTAAAGCGGGTCCGTGCCCGGCCAGATACAGCCAGCGGTGGCCTTCACCGGCGCTTGGCTTTCTTCCTGGTCTTCTTTGCCGTCGCCTTCTTGACCTTGCGCGCTGGCTTCTTCGCCACCTTTGGTTTTGCTTTCGGCTTTGCGGCCGGCGCGAGCAGGGTCGCCTCGATCTTGTTGCCGTCGAGATCGTAGATAAAGGCACCGTAATATTCGGGACCGTAGTCGGGACGGGGGCCGGGCTCACCATTGTTGCTGCCGCCTTCGCGCAGAGCGGCTTCGTGAAATTTGTTCACCTGGGCCTTGGTTCGCGCGATGAAGCCCAGATGCGTGCCGTTGCCGACGCTCATCGGTTTCTGGTCGTGCGGCGGTCCGATCCAGAATTCGGGACGATCCGTGCCGTAGCCGACCGCATATGGGAGATATTCGACGACTCGCTTGTAACCGAGCGTCTTGAGAACAGCGTCGTAGAACTTCGCGGCGCGGGCTACATTTGACACGCCGACGGACACATGATGCAGCATGAAATCCTCCTTCGAAAGAAGCCGGACTCTGATCCGTTACGCTTTCAGGTCAAGCGGAAAGCCATGGCTGTTTTGTGACGCGCACGCGAACGCCATTTGCATCGATAGCGCCGCCGTGTGCTTGTTCAAGCCGGTCAAGCCGGTCAAGCCGGACGAGCGCAAAGCCGCGCGTGTCATAGACGGATGTGATTTCGCCGATGACCTGTCCGTTTGCGGTCAGTGAAACACCAGCAGGCAAAGCAGATTGTTCCACGCTTTCAACAGGAAGGAGGCGCTTGCGCGCGGTGCCGCGGTGTTTCATCCGCGCCGTCAGTTCCTGCCCGACATAGCAGCCCTTGTCGAAAGCGACGGCGTGAAGTTCATCCAGTCCGGCGTCAAGCGCGAACATCCTGTCCGAACCGAAATCGGAACCCTCCGGCACACCGAGCGAGAGGCGGTGCCCGAGATAGGTGTCCTTCCTACCGTTCTGCGTGGGCGCGATCGCGCGTTGACCCAGAGCCAAAAGGCGCGGATCCGTGAACGCGACGCCAGGCAGACCTGCGTCATCCCATGATGCAAAGATGCCCAAATCGTCCCTCGATTCGATCTCCACTTTGGCGCGCAGGCGGTACATTCTGAGCCGCTTGAGCAATGCTTCGCGCGCGGGAACCCAGCAATCCAGCAGGAATGCATCGGTGCCGTCATCGACGATCAGAAAATCGAACAGGATCTTCCCCTGCGGCGTCAGCAGCGCGGCATAGAGCGGCTTTCCGGGAACCAGCGCATCCATGTCGTTGGTGATAAGCCCCTGCAGAAAACTGCGCGCGTCCGTCCCCGAAAGGGAAATCACGGCGCGATCCTCAATGCGGCAGGGCATGGCAAGGAGGTAATACGCGGCCGCGCAGTTGCCAAGCGGCAAGGCCGCCCCTAAATCTCGCGCCGCATGAGCGGTTCGCGCCCCTATAAGGTATCGCAGGTCATGGCCGGCGCCGGTTGGCGGCGTCGAGACCTTCTTCTTCGCCGCCGTTTTGGCGCTGGCGGCAGCTGGGTTGCAACAGACTGCCGTCATCCGCCCCAATGCGCCGTTCCAGATTGCGCGGCTGAAGGCCGCCAGTGTGCCTTACGAAACCTCGGCGTTCAGCCCCTGGTACCCTTGGACGACATGGCACACGCTGCGTCGCGTGACCCGGACCTTCAGGCCGGACATTATTCAGTATTGGTCCGGCCGCGCCGCGATGAATGCGCCCAAATGGAAGGCCCACAATATCAGCTGGTACGGCGGTTATCGCGAGCGCTGGCGTTTCAAGACCTGCACATATTTCATCGGCATCACGCCCGATCTCGTCGAACACATCCACAAACAGGGCGTGCCGCGCGAGAACATCGCGCTCATCCACACACTGGCGGATTACACGCCGCAGCCGCCCATCAACCGGGCCGTATTCGATACGCCAAGGAACGCGCCGCTTCTACTGGCGCTGGCGCGCGTGCCCGGCGCCTCTCTGTGGATTGCCGGCGAGGGTGAGGACCGTGCCAAACTCGAAGCGCAGACGAGGCGTCTTGGCCTCGAGGATCGCGCGATTCCTTGGCTAGCGCAACGACCGCGAAGCTTTGCTCGGTGCTGCCGACATCTGCGTACTCCCGTCGCGCTATGAGCCTTTCGGCACGGTGACGATCGAGGCCTGGGCGGCCAAGATTCCCCTGATCGCGGCTGCTTCGCAGGGTCCCGGCGCCTATGTCGAGAACGACGTGAACGGCCTGCTTGTACCGGTGGACGATGTGGAGGCGCTGGCCATTGCCATGCGCCGCCTGATCGCCGAATCGGATTTGCGCGCGAAAATCTTGGCCGGCGGTACAAAAAGCTATGAAGAGGGCTTCACCAAGAGCGTATATGTTCGCGATGTTTTCACGTTCTACGACCGGGTCATGAAAGACTGAATATGAATTTTGATCTTCTGATCAAAGGCGGCATCACAGCTACGCCGAACGGGATTGCCGAGGCCGATGTGGGCGTGATCGGCGGCCACATCGCTGCCATTGGATCGTTGGGCAACGCCAAGGCTGGTGAAGTTTTCGACGCAAAGGGGCTGCACGTCCTGCCCGGCGTCATCGACACGCAGGTTCATTTTCGCGAGCCGGGCAACGAACATAAGGAAGATCTCGAGACCGGCAGCCGTGCGGCGGTGCTGGGCGGCGTAACAGCCGTGTTCGAAATGCCGAATACGAGTCCGCCGACAACGACGCGCGCCGCCATTGAAGACAAACTCGCGCGTGCCCGGAACCGGATGCATTGCGATTATGCCTTTTATGTCGGCGCAACGCCCCAGAATGTCGGCGCGCTGGCGGAACTAGAACGCATGCAAGGCGTCTGCGGAGTGAAGGCTTTTCTGGGTTCGTCGACCGGTACGCTGCTGCTCAATCATCCCGACGACATTCTCGCCGCGCTCAGGAGCGGCAAGCGTCGCGTGGCGGTGCATTCGGAATACGAAGATCGGCTGAACGACCGTAAGGACTTGCGCGTGAAGGGTGATCCGCGCTCGCATCCGCTATGGCGTGACGTCGAGACCGCGGTGAATTCGACCGAGCGCGTGATACGCCTTGCGCGCCGAGCGGGCCGCCGCCTGCATGTTCTGCACGTCACGACGGCGGAGGAACTGCCGCTGCTCGCTGCGGCGCATGACTTTGTGACAGTTGAAACTACGCCGCAACATCTCACACTGGCAGCGCCCGAATGCTACGAACGGCTCGGGACCTATGCACAAATGAACCCGCCGATCCGCGAGGCGCGCCATCGCGATGCACTGTGGCGGGGCGTGCGCGATGGGCTGATAGACGTCGTCGGCTCCGACCACGCGCCGCACACGCGCGAAGAAAAAGACAAAACCTATCCCGATACGCCCTCTGGCATGCCGGGCGTACAGACGTTGGCGACCATCCTTCTTGACCATGTGAACGCTGGGCGCATGAGCCTGGAGCGTTTTGTCGATCTCACCAGTGCAGGCGCTGCGCGCATCTTCGGAATTGCCGGGAAGGGCCGCATCGCGCTTGGTTACGATGCCGATTTTACTATCGTAGACCTAAAAAAGAAGCGGAAGATCGAGAACAGTTGGATCACTTCGAAATGCGGTTGGACGCCCTTCGACGGCATAGACACCACCGGCTGGCCCGTCGCTACGATCATCCGTGGACGGACGGTGATGCGCGATCACACATTGACAGCGAGCGGGCAGGGCGCGCCCTTGCATTTCGTGGAAACGCTCGAACCTAGTGCAGGCTGAACTCGCCGCCGTGCATCTTTAGTTCGGCATCCGAAATCAGTCCGCGAGCAGCGACGCGCACGGAGTGCAGCCGGCCGTCGATATTGATTTCCCAGAAATGCAGAAATTTATTGAGCACCGGAAATTTCGGTGCGATGTCCAGCTCCTGCCAAATGAACGTCTGCAATACGGCCGGATGGTCGGGCATACGATAAAGGATTTCCGCCGTCGTCAGACGATAGCCACGCAATGCCAGTTCAAGTTTGCTCATTGTCCGCTCCCCAGCTAGAGGCCCTTCTTCCTTCCTTGTGCTTCCATCATTCTCCGTTCCTGTTAAGAAACAGCCTGTGTTGAGGTTCCATGTCTGTCGAGGCTTGACAGCGCGTGAACAGCCGATTCCGTACGGCGCTTGACGCGTGACCTGATTTCCTGTGCTTTTCGCGCCACGCCAGCGTTCCGCCAGCACTCACAGTGGGGAAGTGCCAATAATATGAAAGATCGCTTCAAAGCCGTCCTCATCACGAAAGAGGAGGGCGGACAGAAAGTCGAACGCAAAGAACTAAGTCTTTCCGACCTGATGGACGGCGATGTCGTCGTCGAGGTCTCGCATTCCACCGTGAATTTCAAAGATGGTCTGGCATTGACGGGCCGTTCGCCCGTGGTGCGCAAATTTCCGATGATTCCCGGAATCGATCTGGCCGGTACCGTCGCGCAATCCAGCAATCCGGATTTCAAGCCGGGCGACAAGGTCGTCCTGAACGGTTACGGCCTGAGCGAAACGCATTTTGGCGGTTATTCCGAAATGGCTCGGGTGAAGGGCGAATGGCTTGTGCCGCTGCCCAAGGAATTCACGCCGGCGGAGGCCATGGCCATTGGTACTGCGGGTTACACTGCGATGCTCTGCGTGCTCGCGTTGGAAGACGCAGGTGTTGCGCCCGGCAAAGGACCAATCGTTGTGACCGGTGCTGTAGGTGGTGTTGGGTCGGTTGCTATCGCTGTCCTCGCGAAACTTGGCTATCGCGTCATCGCATCCACCGGGCGTGTTGAGGAGGAGGCCTATCTGAAATCGATGGGTGCTGCCGAGATCATTCCACGCGCCGAACTTTCCGGCGAACCAAAAATGTTGGGTAAAGAACGCTGGGCGGGTGCCGTTGACAGCGTTGGATCTAAGACGCTGGCGAATGTGATCGCCTCCACCCAGTACGGCGGCGCTGTTGCGGCCTGTGGTCTCGCACAGGGCATGGACCTGCCCACGAGCGTCGCGCCGTTTATTCTGCGCGGAATTTCGCTGCTGGGCATCGATTCTGTGCAGATGCGCCGTGAGCGGCGCATTCAGGCCTGGCAGCGGCTTGCACGCGATCTGGATGTGAAGAAACTTACGTCCATGACGAAGACAATCAAACTCGTCGACGTGATGCAGGCGGCCGAGGACATTCTTGCCGGGAAAGTGCGCGGCCGCATCGTGGTCGAGACCGCGTGAATTATCTCGTCCTCATAATTTCCGGCGTTGCGATTGGGCTGATTGTGGCGGCGCCCATCGGGCCTGTGAACCTCATCTGCATTCGCCGCACGCTCGCATTCGGGCCGATCAACGGGTTCATGGCAGGACTGGGCGCGGTGCTGGGTGACGGCATCTTCGCAATCGTGACTGGTTTCGGCCTCACGGCGATTGCGCAATGGATCGAAGGTTATTCGGTCTATCTGCAGGTGGGCGGTGGTATCCTTTTGATCTCCTTCGGCATTCACACCTATCTCACGCTTCCCGATCCCAAGCTCAAGGAAGAAGCAAAATCAAAAGCCTCCGAGCCCAATTCGCTCATGCGTGTCGGTGCTTCCACCTTCGCGCTGACCATCACCAATCCGGCAACGCTGTTCGGATTCACTGCGCTGTTCGCAGGTCTTGGAGGATTGGCGGGGGGAGATGCAACGTTCCTCGAGACATCCGTCGTGGTCGGTGGCGCGGTGGCGGGCTCAACACTTTGGTGGTTCACGCTCACCACGGTGATTGGACTGCTGCACGCTAAAATCGACGCGAAGGTCATGCGCGTCATCAATCACGCCTCCGGCTTCGCGATCAGCCTGTTCGGGCTCGCCGTTCTGGCGCATGTGATCTGGCAAGTTCTCTAACGCTTATACGGTGCGCACCAGTTGCGCGATACGTCCAATCATGGCTTCTGCTTCTTCCATGATCTCTGCAATGATCTCGCGCGCTGGTTTCACCTCATGAACGCCACCGGCGCCCTGGCCCATCGCAAAGGCAGAGCGCTCGCGCGTTAGCCCTTCGATCTGACCACCAATTCCGCCCATGACTCCGGCCTGGCTCGAAAGAATGGCCTGAGCCGGGAATTTCTGGATGTCCTGCGGGCGACGCTCCCAATCCTTTGTCCATTCGTTCTGAAATACGCGCATCGGCTTGCCGGAATAGGACCGGGTGATAATCGTGTCTTCATCGCCCGCATCGACAATGACCTGCTTGTAGAGGCCGCCGGCATGCGCCTCGGTCGAGGCGATGAAACGCGTGCCCATCCATACGCCCTGCGCGCCCAGCGCCAGCGCCGCCGCGAGACCACGGCCATCGACAATCGAGCCCGCCGCGATGACGGGAATCTTCACCGCGTCCACGATTTGCGGAATGAGGGCCAGGCCGGCGACACGGCCAGTATGTCCACCGGCTTCAGTGCCCTGCGCAATCACAGCGTCCAGCTTTCCCGCTTCGGCCGACTTGGCATGCTTCACTGCGCCGTTGACGTTCATCACTCTCAGCCCGGCATCGTGAAATTTCTTCACCAGATGCGGCGGTGGCACCCCGAGACCGGAAATAAATGCCTTCGCACCGCCTTCGATGATCATATCGGCTGTACGTTCCAGCGATTCCGGAACGGCCGCGAGCAGATCGACGCCAAATGGCTTGTCGGTGAGATCTCGGACTTTCTTGATCTCGTCCTTTATTTCACTGTGCGAGCGGCCCGCCATACCGAGCGTACCGAATCCGCCAGCGTTCGACACCGCGGCGACAAGCTCCGCATAAGACACGCCGCCCATGCCCGCAAGAAGGATGGGATACTTGATTCCGAGCATGTCGCAGATCGGCGTGCGGATCGTCATGGCATTTCCTCGATGATTTTGCGCGAGCATTCACCCGTAGGCGGGGAAGGGCAAGCTTCAGCCGAATTTGCGTTGCGCCTCGCGCGTCAGACCTAACGCTACGGAAAGAAAATCCGCGCCCGTTGCGGGCGTGGCATTGGGCGCAGCCTTGGCAATGGCCGCGCGCACGGCCGGCACGCGGCTCGAACCACCGGTATAGAAAATCGTCTGAACCGCTTGCGGATTAATGCCGGCCCGCGTCACGCAAGCCGCCGCTATCTTTGTAAGTTTATCCATCTTGTCGGCAATCGATTGTTCGAAGCCGCGTCGCGTCGCGTCGGCGCACAGTCCGGCTTCAATAAAGTCGAGGGGCAGGGCGGCGATCTCGGCTTCGCTGAGCGCGATCTTGGCGTCTTCTACCGCGAAGGCGATGCGATGGCCGAGATGACGGCGGATCGTTTTCAGCAACCGGCCGACGCGATCCGGCTCGCAAGATTGCGCCAGCAGTTCGCGCACTTCGCGCTCGGTTTTGTAATTGTAAACGAAGTTGATCGTGGCCCAGGTCGCCAGCTCGTAATAGAACATCTTGGGCATCGGCAGATCTTTGGTCGTGAGCTGTGTGCCAAAACCAAGTAACGGCATTACCGCATCGAGATTGAGGCGCGTATCGAAATCTGTGCCGCCGATCCGTGCCCCGGAATTGGCGAGAATATCGCGGCGTCGGTCGGGCAGGGCGCGCCGCTCCGGCCCGATGCGGATGACCGTGAAATCGGACGTGCCGCCGCCGATATCGGCCACAAGCACGAGTTCTTCGCGTGCTGCGGTTTCCTCATAATGGTAGGCAGCGGCGATCGGCTCATATTCGAATAGTACGTCGCGGAAACCGATGCGCCGGGCGATACCCTCCAGCACGCTTTGCGCTTTCGCGTCCGCCGCATCGTCGCCATCGACAAAGCGGACAGGGCGGCCATGAACCACCTGCGTAATCTCTTGCCCGGCGAATTCCTCGGCCCGCGCCTTCAGGTGACGTATAAAGATTTCGACCACTTCCGTGAGCCTGATGCGGCGGTGTCCGACAGCGGTGGATTCATCGATCAGCGGCGAGCCAAGAATCGTCTTCAGCGCGCGCATCAGCCGCCCGTCATGCTCGCCGATATAGGTGTCGATGGCTTCGCGGCCGAACAGCTCGCGGCCGCGTTGCTCGAAGTCGAAAAAAATGGCGCTGGGAATTAGCGTCGAAGCGCCCTCCACGGGCGCAAGTACCGGCATGCCCGCGCGCATAACTCCCAGCGCCGAGTTGGATGTTCCGAAATCGAGTCCGCAGGCAGTCATGTCAGTCCCCATAGCCATGAGAAGGGGACGTCATCTATTAGAATAAAAGTGCTATTGCCAGTCTGTTTCTTTTCTTCTAAGATCTCGCCAGATCGCGGGATGTCCAGAAACGGGCGTCCCGTTTCTGTTTGTATACGGATGAAATGGTCCGTGTACGTCTTTTCAAAATTTCGTGTATCCACCGTCAATGATGAACGTCTCACCGGTGTGATAGTTGGATGCGTCGCTGGCGAGATACACTGCGATACCGCCAAAATCTTCCGGCTGCCCCCAACGGCGCGCGGGCACGCGCGGAATGACTTTTTCCGCGAACGCGGGATTGTTCTGCGCACCCGCGGTCATGTCTGTAGCGATCCAGCCCGGCGCAATGGAGTTGGCTCGAATGCCGTAACGCGCCAGTTCTACCGCCAACGCGCGCACCATCGACATCACCGCTCCCTTTGACGCGCCATAAGCGGAATTGCGCGCGGCGCCTTCGATGCCGGCTGTACTGGCCACGACCACAAGCGAGCCTGTCGCATCGCCTTTCTTGGCGCGCTCGATCATATGCTTGCTGGCTTCGCGGAAAGTCCAGAACACGCCCTCCTCGTTCACGCTGTGGATCCTGCGGAAAAACTCAGTCGTCATTTCTGCGAAGGGCGCGCCGCCGCCGATGCCGGCATTCGCGACCACGCAATCTAGGCGCCCCATCGCTGCTATAGCGGCCTGCATGCCCTCGACCACTTCCGCCTCATTGGCGACATTCACCTTGCGGCAGAACACCCGCTTGCCATGCGCTTTCAGGGTTTTCTCGGCGGCAGCGTTCTTGTCGGCGTTGGTGCCCCAGATCACAACGTCCGCGCCGGACGCTGCCATCGCCTCGGCCATGCCCAGCCCAATGCCACCGTTGCCGCCGGTTACCAACGCCACTTTGCCGGTCAGATCGAAAAGTTTGTACATCCTGTGTCTCCCAAATTTCGTTTCGAGCCACGCTAGACCGCGTCGCAGCCGCCGCAAAGACCGGGCGTAACCATGATTTGGCAACCTCTCCCATTCGCGTGCGGGCTATGACATTCTGGGCAAAAGGCTAGGGCATGGCCGGGTGAGGGTTGGGGTATGACGTCCGAAATCGCGGTGATGAATCAGCGCGCTGTGGCGCTTGCCGCGGATTCGGCCGTCACCCTGATCGGCGGCGGCTCGGTCGTTGTGCGCAACGATCAGCGCAAGCTCTACAATCTGGTGGAGCGCCGGCCCATCGGCCTGATGTTCTTCGGCATTGCCGATATCATGGGCCATCCATGGGAACATTTGATTGAGCACTACCAGAAGAAAGTAAAACCACCTGCGTTTGCGCATGTGCGCGATTACGCGGCGAGCTTCACCAAAATGCTCGACAACCTCGAAGAATTCTTCTCACGCGCGAAGCAGAAAGACGAATACAAGAGGCTGCTCGCGTCTGTCTTTCGCTACATCTTTCATCTTGCGCAGTTCCTGAGCGACAGTTCGGACGAAACGCAGGATCCGAAAACCGTTCTGCAAGCGGCGATCGAGCGCGTCTGGAGCGACTATCAATTTCGCGACGACGGATCGGCGCGCGGCGATCTTCCATGCTTTCCGCAAAACTTCGGCGCGGTTGTTGCGCGCGACTATGCCCGCGAGATGGAAGAGATCATCTCATACGGCTTTGGGCAGTTTGACCTGCCGCCGCAAACAATCCAGCGGCTCAAGGATATCGGAATCTATTGCGTCGTGAAGGATCTGTTTCTGGAAGACGTTACCGGCCTCGTGTTCGCGGGCTTCGGAAGCGAGGAGCGCTATCCGGCGGTCGTCACCTATTTCCTCTCGGCCATCGTCGGTGGATATGTGAAACGGGCGGAAGCTTCTTTCGATGCCATCGACTCCGAAACGCGTTCCAAGATTCGCGTGTTCGCCGACAGCGAAGTCACCAATGCCTTTATTCGCGGCATCGATTTTAATCTGGAGCGTAGGCTCTATGGCGGCTTTCGCATGATGATGCAGGGCCTCGTCGATCAGGTGGTCGGCGCGTTCCCGCACGTGGACGCGGCCCAGCGCGAGGAAGTCCGCGGGCGGTTCCAACGCGATTTCGTACCGCGCTACCTCGATGCGTTCCACTACATGATCTCCGACTACCAGCAGCAGAATTTCATCAATCCCATTCTGCGGGTATTAGAAATTGCCGCCCGCGACGAACTGGCCGAAACGGCGCGCGAGCTGGTCGGCCTCAATATCTTCAAAAAGAAGATCATGGCCCAGAAAGAAACTGTTGGTGGCGCTATCGACGTGGCTGTGATTAGTCGCGAAAATGGTTTCGAATGGTGGTCCAGACAGGGTGGAGGATAACCACATGGCAAATTGGGGAACGGCTTCGGACGGAGGAAATCCCTTTGCCGACGGCATGGAGCGGCTCGATCGGGTTGTGCGTTCGGTGAAGACGCAACAGATCCAGGAGCGTCAGGGCCCGTTGCAGGTCGCGCCCAACCGGATGAACGCGATCAGTCCCGACGAATTGTGGGCTCGCCAGTTTTCCAACCAATGCATAGGGCCGGTCTGCTTTGGCCCGGCACCGAAAGTTGAAATGCCGCTTCCGTTGGCGAATGTGATGCAGAGCTTCTCCGCCGCCCGGCAGACCGCCTATACGGCGCCAGCCGCGGTCCCCAGTAAGCCAGCTTCCGGTACAAAGCGCGCCGCGGCAGTTTCAGAGCCGATTGGCGTCGCTATTGGCAAAAAGGTCCGCCGGGGCGGCATATTTGGACGGCTGTTCGGCCGCCGCTAGGCAAAACCCTTGAATTCAAGCCGTTACCGGGTATTCCTCTCGTGCGGCATGAACTGAAGCGGCCTTGCTGGATAGAATGCCACCTGCGCCGGGCTCAAGAGCCATGCCTTAAAGGAGAATATCCGATGTTTCGAGTCGCTAGTCTGGTTGCCGTCGTTCTGGCGATTTTCTCCCTATCCGCCCATGCCGCCGATCCGGCGTTGAGTAGTGCCTCCAACGACGCTTATCTGAGTGCCAATGCCATCAAAAAGGGTGTCGTGACAGAGCCGAGCGGCTTGCAGCATCGCGTCATCCAGAACGGCTTTGGCAAACGGCCTGGGGCGACGGACACCGTCACGGTCTATTACAAGGGCGCGTTGATCAACGGCACTGTGTTCGATTCCACGGAGCCCGGTCTGCCGGCGACGTTCACCGTCAACAAGTTGATCCCCGGTTGGATGGAGGCATTGGAACTCATGCGCGAGGGCGATCACTGGGAACTCGTGATCCCCGCGAATCTCGCCTATGGCGCGCGAGGCGCCGGTAGTGGCGTCATCCCGCCCAATCAGACACTCGTTTTTGATTTGCAGCTCGTAACGGATACTCCGCCGCCGCCGAAGAAGCCCGGCGAAGGCGACGATAGCAACGGCGGCGGCGGCGATTCGCACTACTGAGAGCGGGAGACAGTCGCGAAATGTTTCTGAGGTGGGTCCGCGAAATTCCAGGCGGCACGCTAAGGATCGCCATCGCGCTCGCACTTGTCGTGAGCGCGACGCTGCTGTTTTGGGCCAGCCGTGACTATGAAGTGATCGCACCCAACTGGGATGGGCTGGTGCGCGGCATCGCTTACAATCCTAGCCACACCTTCACCGAAAAAGATCAGAAAGAAGTATCGCCGGAGTTGATCGACCGCGATCTGGCGCAGCTTTCACAGCTAACCGCTCATATTCGTACTTACACGGTCTCTGGCGGAATGGATCGCGTGCCGGAAATCGCACAGCGCTACGGCATGACGGTGTCACTCGGGATCTGGATCAATTCCGATCTCGAAGCGAACGAAAAAGAAGTCGAACTCGGAATCAAGACCGCTTTGGCAAACCGCCGCACCGTCGATCGTGTTTTCGTCGGCAATGAAGCGATCGAACGAGGCGATATAAGCTCCGATCAGCTCAATGTTTATATTAAGCGCGTGCGCGATGCGCTCCCCAACCGCATTAAGGTAACAACGGCCGAGCCCTGGTCGACATGGCTGCTGGCGCCGGAACTTGCACAATATGTAGATATTATCTCAATCCATCTGCTGCCTTATTGGGAAGGTTCGCGCATTCAGGATTCCCTGGCGTCCCTCCAGCGTTGGTACGACGACGTCGCCAACGAATTTCCGGGCAAACCGATCATCATTGGAGAAGTGGGCTGGCCTTCGGAAGGGCAGAGCCGCAAAAGCGCCGAACCCTCTCTCGCCAACGAAGCCTATTTCGACCGCGCTTTCGTGCAACTCGCGATGGAGAAAGGCTACGATTATTACCTAATCGAAGCCTACGATCAGCCGTGGAAGGGTACGGAAGGCGCCGTCGGGGCCTATTGGGGCCTGTTCGACGCCAATGGCGAACCGAAATTTCCGTTCACCGGAATGTTTCGATCCTTTCCCGAATGGCGCAGCTATGCCGGCGGCGCGGCCATCCTGACTTTTCTGTTGGGGCTTCTGATCCTCGGCCGCATGCCACGGTTGCGTCAGCCAGGTTATCTGATGATGGGCGCGCTGGTTGCGCTGGTGGCGACGGGATTGGCTGTGTTGCTGGACGCCGCGTCGCTTGAATATATTGAGGCCAGCGACGTTGCGATCATGTTGGCGATGGTGCCTTTGGTGTTGCTGGCATCTACCATCGTCCTGACCGAAGGCGTTGAGCTGGTCGCGAGCCTGTGGCGCGTGGAAAGCCGCACCGTGCGCGCCGAAATTCCGGCGATGCCCCCACGCGTCTGTATTCAAGTACCGTGCTACAACGAACCGTCGGCGATGGTGATCGAGACGCTGAACGCGCTTGCGCGGCTCGACTATGAAAATTTCGAAGTTATTGTTCTGGATAATAACACGCCCGAACCTGCAACGTGGCAGCCTGTCGAAGCGCATTGTGCGGCACTGGGGCCGCGTTTCCGGTTTTATCATTTTGACAACGTGAAAGGATTCAAGGCCGGCGCGCTGAACAAGGCACTGGAACTTACCGATCCGAACGCTGTGTACATAGCGGTAATCGACAGCGACTATCAGGTCGAACCCTATTGGCTTCGCCGTGCGCTGCCGTTCTTCGCCTCGCGCCAAATTGCGTTGGTGCAGGGGCCGCAGGATTATCGCGACGCCCACACGAGCCTTTTCAAGACCATGTGCTACGAGGAATACCGCGGCTTCTTTCATATCGGCATGGTCGAACGCAACGAACACGACGCAATCATCCAGCATGGTACAATGACGATCGTGCGCAAGGACGCCCTGAAGGAAGTTGGCGGTTGGGCAACCTGGTGCATCACGGAGGATACCGAGCTTGGCCTGAAATTGTTCGAAGCCGGTTACAGCGCCGCCTATATTCCACAAAGTCTGGGACGGGGGCTGACCCCAGATACTCTCGGCGCGTTGATGACGCAGCGCTATCGCTGGGCTTATGGCGCGATGCAGATCATGAAGCATCACACTGGTGCCATTTTTCTTGGCCGTACAAAGTTATCCTGGGCCCAGCGCTATCAGTTTTTGAGCGGCTGGCTGCCGTGGATATCGGATGGGTTAGGGCTGGTTGTCACGCTGATGGCTCTGGTGTGGACGGCATTGATGGTCGCAGCGCCGCACTCATTCGACGTTCCAATGGCAGCCTTGTCTGCCACGGCGCTTGCGTTGTTCACGGCCAAGACGCTCAAGACTCTTCTGCTCTATCCGCAAAAGGTGCGTTCGGGTCTGTTGGGCGCGCTCGCTGCTTCCACAGCCGGGTTGGCGCTAACGCATACAGTGGCGAAGGCCGTGTGGTCCGGATTGTTCACATCCGGCAAGCCGTTCCTGCGCACGCCCAAATGCGAAGACCCTGCGATGCTTAGCCAGGTTCTGCGATTAGCCTGGCAGGAAACGGCACTACTCATCTGCTGTATCGCGGCTCTGTCCGCGATGATCTCCAGCCGCGGTTTCGATGATCCGGCTGTTATTCTCTGGATGGTAATGCTCGCAATCCAGACGATGCCCTACGCGGCGACGACCGTAACAGCGATCCTCAGTGCGTTTTCGAACACGCGTTATGAGATGCCGCCGCTTTTGATGCCGGCTTCCGCGTCGAAAGACGAACCGGTGCTTCCGAAAGCGGCCTAAAACGCGACGAGTTTGCCAGGATTAAGAATATTGTTCGGATCAAACATGTGTTTGAGAGCGCGCATGAGATCCAATTCGTTTGCGCTCTTGTAGCGCACGATCTCGTCGCGTTTCATCACACCTAATCCGTGTTCCGCGCTGATCGAGCCGCCGAAGCGATGAACCAGATCGTGTATGGCCCGCGATACCTCCGGCCAGCGCGTCAGAAACGCGTCATTGTCGCCATTTTTCGGCACGCTGAAATTGAAATGAATGTTGCCGTCGCCCATATGACCAAAGGGAACGGGGCGAATGCCAGGCACGATGCGCTCGGCGGCGATGATACCTTCTTTAAGGAAGGCGGGGATATCCTTGACCGGCACCGATACATCGTGCTTGATCGAGCCACCTTCAGGTTTCTGCGCTTCCGACATGTTTTCGCGCAAACGCCAAAGAGCAGCGCGCTGCGCTTCATTTGTCGCAATCGTCGCGTCCTGCACAAGACCAGCCTCAACGGCGAGTGCCAACGCGTTTTGAACGCTCGCGGCAAGACCAGCGTGACCGCCGCCCGTGACCTCGACGAGAACGTACCAGGGCGAGGGCGCCGCTAGAGGATCGGACGTTTGCGGAATATGCGCCGTGACGAACTCTATGCCGATGCGCGGCATAAGCTCGAAGGCGGCGACGGCGCTGCCGGTGGCATCCTGTATTCGCGCTAGCAATTCAATCGCGGATGCGGGATTGCCAACAGCTACAAAGGCGGTGACGCGTTCAACGGGTTTTGGAAAAAGCCTGAGCGCCACCGATGTCACCACGCCCAGCGTTCCCTCCGCCCCAATGAAAAGCTGTTTCAGATCATAGCCCGTATTATCTTTTCGCAAGGTGCGCAGAAGGTCGAGAACGCGCCCGTCGGCGAGAACAACTTCAATGCCCAAAACCAGATCTCGCGCCGAGCCGTAGCGCAAAACGTTTACGCCACCGGCATTGGTCGAGATGTTTCCTCCGATGGTGGCGGAGCCTTCCGAGGCGAGGCTGAGTGGAAACATGCGGTCGGCTTCATTCGCCGCGCTGTGAACATTTGCAAGGATAACGCCCGCTTCCGCAATCATGCTCATACCGGCCGTATCGACATGGCAGACACGGTTCATGCGCGAAAGGCTGAGCAGTATTTCATTGTCAAAGGGAATCTGCCCGCCAACGAGGCCGGTGTTGCCACCTTGTGGCACAACCGGTGTTCGCGTTTTATTACAGATAGAGAGGATGGCCGAAACCTGCGCTGTGTTTTCCGGTTTCAGCAGCAGTGGCGAATGGCCCTGATATTTGCTGCGCCATTCCACCAGGTGCGGCGCGATTTCATCCGAATCATCGCTCCAGCCCTTCGGGCCGGCGGCCTTCTTTAACATTTTGACGGTCGACGATGCGATCATCTTTTTTCGCGCGGTGCGGCGGCGCGGCGTAGCCGGTCGTTGATCGCCTCGCCAAGGCCGGTTTCCGGAATGGGCATTATTGCAATCTGCTTTGCACCGCTCGCGTCGAGCGCGCGCAGCATGGCAAAGAGGTTGGCTGCGGCCTCCCGCAGATCGCCTGCCGCGCTAAGATTGCAGACGTTAGGCGCGCCGGCGAAAGCGCCGGTACCAAAGGCGAGCAACGCCTCATCTGGCGCGACGTCCTGTGCGTTGAGCCGTATCGAAGCGCGGGGTGCGTAATGGCTGGCAAGCTGGCCTGGTGACGAAATCTCGCGGGTATTCGGCGAAGAGAGTTTGCCTGCGACCGCTTCGATTGCATCGCGCGAAACGGCGCCGGGACGTAGTAGGATCGCCTGGCCGCGATCGAAAGCAATCACCGTGGATTCAATGCCAAACTGCGCCGGTCCGCCATCGAGGATTAGATTGACTTTTTCGCCCAACTCCTCGTGGACATGCTGAGCGGTCGTTGCGCTGATCTGGCCGGAAACATTTGCGCTCGGCGCTGCAATTGGCCGGCCCGTGACGGTCAGCAGCGCGCGCGCAATCGGATGCGCCGGGACGCGCAACGCAACGGTATCGAGACCGGCGCTTGCAAGCAGCGAAACGCGGGCACCCGTGCGGCGCGGAAGTACCAGCGTCAATGCACCGGGCCAGAAGGCCTGTGCAATAAGTCTTGCTTGCTGCATGAACTCGACAATCGCTTCCGCGGCGGCCAAATCCGACACGTGCACGATCAGCGGATTGAATTGGGGACGCCCTTTGGCAGCGAAGATCGCGGCAACCGCCTGATCATTGGCCGCGTCCGCACCAAGGCCATAGACCGTCTCCGTCGGGAACGCGACCAATCCACCGTCGCGCAGAATCTTAGCTGCGGCGGCGATAGCCCTCGTGTTGCCCACTCGAATATTTGCAAGGGTCGTGTCCATCACAGCGCAATCTAGCGATTAATGCGCCTCGGACGCCACCAGATCGATATTGATGGCGACTTCATGCGCAATCGGGTCAGACGCCGCCCACTGCCCCTGGCCAATGCCAAAATCGGTCCGGGTCACCTGCGCTGTACCGACCATATGGGCGTTGTCGCCCTTCAGCGTGAGCATAAACGGCAGCGAAAGCGGACGGGTGAGGTTACGGATCGTGAGCTTGCCGTTCGCGACATATTTGCCCGTTCCCTGTGGGGTGAATCCCGTTGCTTCGAATTTCGCTTCTGGGAACTGGGAGGCCGCAAATCCTTCCGGTCCCTTCAGACCGTCATCATTATCGGGTGTATCGGACACCTCGCTGGCGATGCTGATGGTCGCCAGCACATGGGCATGCGTTGGGTCGGCAGGATCGAAATCGATATTCGCTTTCCACGATTTAAAAGTCGCTACAAATGGCTCGTTGCTCCAGCGCACCGTGAAACCCAGTTTGCTCTTCGCGTAGTCCACGTTCCAATGCGCTGCGAGCGTCGGCGTGGCGGCCAGAAGAAACACCGCCGTCAAAAATACCTTCTTCACTGATGTGTTCCACGCGCGGTTGTGCCGAACCACATGCGGCGCAGCACATCATCGCGGCGGAGGAAATGATGATAGAGCGCGGCGCTGACATGAAGCAGCAGCAGGGCGATAGTTAGATACGCCATCAGGATATGTGCTGTTGCGAACAATTCCGTATATTGTTTTTTGTCGGCTCGGAGAAGGCCATTGAAAAAAGGTAAGCTCGGCCATTGAAACAGTCCGAAATACATGGTGGGCGCAGCGGTGGGAGACGCCGAGACTATGAGCCAACCGGAAAACGGAATGGCGATAATCAGAAAGTAAAAGAGATAATGGGTACCCCGCGCCAGAAATCGCATGAACGGGCCCATGTCGGCAGGAAGTGCAGGGATCGGATTCACGAGGCGCCATCCCAGTCGCAAAAGGCTTAAGATCAAAATCGTGAGGCCAGAGGATTTGTGAAGTTGGATAACGGTGAAGCGAAGCGGATCGCTGTGCGCCATGAATTCTCCAAACCATATTCCGCTACAAAGATTGCCAATGATCATCAGCGCGATGAGCCAATGCAGCGTCATGGCGACGGTTCCGTAACGCGTGCGAGTATTTACCGTAGGCGTGCTCATCTTTTCTCCTGATCGAACATAGCTTGAATTATGAGGGTAACATCATCGCTCACCATAGGTTCCCAGGACATGCCGGTGAGCCCGAAATCGGTTCGTTTGATCGTGCCTGTGGCGCTGAAGCCGATGGCATAGACGCCATTGAATGGATCAGGTTTGCCGCCCACAAAATTCGCGGCAAACGTGACGGACTTGGTGACTCCATGAAGTGTGAGATCACCCGTGATCGTTCCAGCGGTCGCTCCTATGCGCGCGATAGCCGTGGACTTGAAAGCGGCTTGCGGAAATCTCGCCGCGTCGAAAACGCTCGCGCCTTTGAGTTCCGCGTTCAATTGGCTGCTCGGCGTGTCAATGCCGGAGATATCAACGTTGATGGAGGTGATGCTTTTTTCGGGTTGGCGCGAATCGAAATTCAAGGTTCCCGAAAGCCTGTCGAAACGGCCATAATATTGGGTCAAACCCAGGTGCAGGATCGAGAACAGAAGCTGGCTGTGCGAGGCTTCCAGGCGATAGATACCGGCTGGCGCTTGCGACGGATCCGCTGACACGATCTGTCCCAGCGCGGGCAGTGAAAACAATGTGGCACCCAGGCTGGTCAATATGGCGGCAACATTGCGATTCATGCGAATCTCCATCCCGGCTGAATGGCGTTAGTCTACAGCGCGCATTCCGCACCCGCCCCCCCGAACCACACGAATTTACGCTGTTAAGCGCGCTTGACGGGTCTGACAGCCGGTCCATAGTCAATTCCGATCGATATTTATAAGAGGAATTTGAATTGAGTGAGGCGCAGGCCCCGGTGCGGCCGGGACGGAATCTGGATTACCCACTGGGCGAGACACGGCCGGAACTTGGTCAGACGATCGAGATTGCACCGGGCGTGCATTGGGTGCGCATGCGGCTTCCCATGCAGCTCAACCACATCAATCTGTGGCTGCTCGAGGACGGTGACGGCTGGACCGTCGTGGATACCGGTATTCGCGACGAGCCGACGGCGGATGCCTGGAAACTGCTTTTCGCGGGGCCCATGCAGGGCCGTCCGATCAAGCGCGTGATTGTCACGCATCTTCATCCCGACCATGTAGGTCTCGCTGGCTGGCTCGTGCGCCGCTTTGGCGTGCAATTGTGGATGACGCGGACGGACTATTTGATGTGCCGCAATCTTTGCGCGGATACAGGACAAGAAGCGCCGGAAGAGGGCGTGCGTTTCTATCGTGCGACAGGCTTTCCGGAAGAGCAACTTGAACAATACAAGACGCGCTTCGGCGGGTTCGGCAAGGGCGTTTATCGCCTGCCCAATTCCTACCGGCGGATCAAAGAAGGCGAACGCATCGCGATCGGTAACAGGATGTGGGAAATCGTCGTCGGCCGGGGACATGCGCCGGAACATGCCTGTCTGTGGTGCCGCGAAGACAATCTCTTCATTTCCGGCGATCAGCTCCTGCCGCGTATCTCTTCGAATGTCAGCGTGTTCCCTACCGAGCCCGAGGGAAATCCGCTTCAGGACTGGTTGGATTCATGCGTCAAGCTGAAAGCGCTTCTACCCAAAGACGTTCTGGTTCTACCCTCGCACAACGAACCGTTCCGCGGCACGCATCTGCGGCTCCAGGAACTGATCGATGGCCACGAAAGCGGGATGGAAAAGCTCCTGGCTCTTTGCACCGAGCCCAAACGAGCCGTTGACGTATTTCCCGCTCTTTTCCGTGCCAAGATCACCAGTGGAAATTTTGGGATGGCGACTGGCGAAAGCCTCGCACATCTGAACTGCCTGCGTGAACGCGGCGCGATCCACCGCACCGCGGATACGAACGGCGTGGATTGGTATCAGGCTATCTGACCTGTTGCGGTTGATAAGACGCGGGGGCGTATATGAAGATCGACAACCAGAACATGACCAATTGGCTTGTCAGCAGCATCGCGCTGCTGGCGTTGCTTTTTTACGGCCGGGATTTTTTCGTTCCGCTCATATTCGCGTTGCTGATTTGGGCGGTGCTGAATGCCATCGTAAATTTTCTGAACCGGCATCATTTTCCAAGCTGGATCGGTTGGATCGCCGCATTCGGGCTGATTGGCGTTTCGCTGTATTTCGTGACGCTCGTGCTTGCAAATCAGGCTAATGCCGTGGTCACGGAAGCGCCAAATCTGGCCAAGAAGTTGCTGCAGATGTGGAACGCGCGCATGCCCTTCCACACCACCTTGCCGGCGCTCAATGTGGAAAGCCTGCTGAAGAACGACAGCATTGCCGGCTTTCTGAGCCAGACCGCGTCGTCGGTCGGCAACATGCTCATGGATCTGATCTTGGTGACGATCTATGTCGGATTCCTGCTCGCGGAGCAGGGCCACATTCCCGAAAAGATTGCGCGCCTGCAGAAAAACAATACCGAAGCGGAAGGCGAGACGGTTGTCCGCGCCATCGGCCATCAGGTCCAAACCTATCTGGGTGTTTGCACGCTGTTGAGCGCCATCATGGGCGTGGTGACTTATATTTTCTTGCTGACGTTGGGCGTCGAGTTCGCAGCGTTCTGGGCACTCGCCATGTTTGTCTTGACCTATATCCCGACCGTCGGTGCTCTCGGCGTACTGCTGCCAGCCTTGATGGCTTTGGCGCAGTTCGGAACAATCGGCCCTGCGGTTCTCATTGCCGTTGGGCTTTTTGCAGTTCATTTCATTTTGACCAGTGTGATCGAGACCGTGCTCCTCGGGCGCACGCTGGATCTCAGTCCGTTCGCCATCATTTTGTCGTTGACCTTCTGGGGTCTGATCTGGGGCGTCGGCGGATTATTCCTGGCCGTACCGTTGACCGGCGCGATTGCAATCATTTGCCGCCATGTCGATGGCTTGGAATGGGTGGCCGAGGTGATAGCCGGGTCGCAGCCGCGACGGTCGCGCAGACGATTGAGATTTGGCACGCCTCGCGGGGCTGCCTCTTAGAAACCGATAGGAAACGATCATGTCTCTCAAGGGAAAAACACTGTTTATCTCCGGCGCCTCGCGCGGTATCGGCTTGGCGATCGGTCTGCGCGCCGCGCGCGACGGCGCCAATGTCGCGATTGCAGCTAAAACCGCCGAACCGAATCCCAAGCTGCCCGGCACGATCTATACCGCGGCAAAGGATATCGAAAACGCTGGCGGCAAGGCACTGCCCGTCCTCTGCGACATCCGATTTGAAGAGCAGGTTCAGAACGCCATCGAGCAGACGGTTGCAAAATTCGGCGGCATCGACATTTGCGTGAATAACGCGAGCGCCATTTCGCTGACCGGAACGCTGCAGACCGACATGAAGCGCTACGATCTTATGAATGGGATCAACGCGCGCGGGACCTATCTTGTTTCGCGCACCTGCATTCCGCATCTGAAACGCGCGGCCAACCCGCATGTGCTCAATCTCTCGCCGCCATTGGACATGAACCCCAAATGGTTCGCAGGACATACCGCCTACACCATGGCGAAATACGGCATGAGCATGTGTGTGTTGGGTATGGCGGCGGAATTCGCGGACGAAGGTATCGCCTTCAACGCACTCTGGCCGCGCACCGGCATCGCGACCGCCGCGATTCGCAATGCGCTAGCCGGTGATGAAGGCATGAAGCATTGCCGTACGCCGGAGATTCTGGCCGATGCGGCCTATACGATCTTCAACAAAAAAGCGAAAGAGTTCACGGGCAATTTTCTGATCGACGATACATTCATGGCCGCAAATGGCGTGACCGATTTTGATCAGTATCGCGTCGACCCCACGAAGGATCTGATGCCGGATTTTTTCGTGCCGGATTCCATTCCGCCGCCGCCTGGTGTCAGCCTCAGAGCGTTGCGTGCCGCTTAGCGGCCGAACAGACGCAAGGCAGCATGCGTTACTGTCTGAGCAGTTTGCTGGACAGCTATAGAGGCCGTGGCAGCAGCACGGTAATGGATGGTGTCGATCCGGCTGTTGAGCCCATCGGAGCTAAATCCACCCACCGCACCGGCACTAGCCAGCGCCACGACAACGATGCCAATTTTTAAAATATAATATCGCCGATCCATGACGCCCTCCGCCACGACTCCGATCATATCCTAGTCGGCCAATTGAGGCCAATCAGCGGCGGCCCTACCCGGAATCTCGTTGGGCAGCCATGCGTTGGGCGTCTGGCTCTTCCCGAGTGGCGGGTGCCTTCCTTGGGACTGCGATCTAGATTTCCGCCTTTAATCCAAGGCGTCCTTGCGAATTCTGGACGACCGGAAGACTGGCGTCGATCGGCAGGTGCATCAGTCGCGCCATGATCCAGCGCTTTGCCAATGTCGTAACCGTCCGCCCTATAACGAGAATGACAATTGCGGCGATCATGCGAATGCCACTGTTCACCATGAGCAGCCGCAAATCGGTGATGAAGGCAGGTTGGACACGGTGAGGTTTTTTGGGGATTGGCCTTGCTTAACGCGCAACCATGGCCGGAAGTGACGCTTCCGTCCGCGAAATCATTTTTGCAAAATGTTGTTCGATCAGGAGAAAGGCATGTCGCGCACAGCCCCACTTGCTATCGGTCTGTTGCTTCTTGCCGCTGGCGGAACTGCGCGAGCGGCAACTCTGCCGGTCTGTGTTCCGCCTGTGGAGGCGGCAAACGTGGCTGTGATGCGAGTCGAGCCCAACGGTGCGGTGATACTCGACGACGGGCGCGCGATTCGGCTTGAGGGTATTCTGCTTCCGGGCGGTGCGCGCGATCACGCGCCTTCTTTTCTAGCCGATCAAGCCATTAACCAGATGAACGATTTGGTGCGCGGGCAAATCGTTACTTTGGCCGCGAAGCCTCCAAAGGAGGATCGTTACGGCCGCGTCCGGGCGCAGATATTTTTCGATGGCCGTGGCGAGAACTGGCTCCAGATCGCGATGTTGCGGCGCGGCCTGGCACGCGTGTCCATCGCGCCAGATCGGCGTGAATGCGCGAAGGAGCTGTACGACGCCGAGCACGCGGCGCGCGCGAAGGGCGCAGGGATCTGGTCGCAAACCGGTTATGAAGTGCGCAATGCGGCGAACGTTTCGCCGTCCGACCTCGGCACGTTTCAGATTGTCGAAGGACGGGTGACAAATGCGGAGGTTCGCGGCGGCCGCGCCTATCTGAACTTTGGTGCGGACTGGCGTACGGATTTCACGGCCACGATCTCGCCGGAGGATATGAAGGCCTTTCGTGCGGACAATATCGATCCGGCCAGCTACGCCGGAAAGACTTTGCGCGTGCGCGGCGTGGTTGAGCAATTCAATGGACCAGAGATCGAAATTGCCGCGCCCGAGCAGATCGAGGAAGTCGTTGCGCCCCCGTTGCGGCCAAGCCAGCGCTGAAAGAAAAAAGGCCCGAATTACTCCGGGCCTTTCGCGTATTTCTTGTTTGAGATCATGCGGCCTTCTTCAGCAGCATGGTCTCCACACGCTTGACCGCGGTCGGCTCGTCCGTCTTTTCCACGGCGGCGACTTCGCGCGCCATGCGGGCGAGGGCCGCTTCGTAGAGTTGGCGTTCGGAATAAGACTGCTCCGGTTGGCCGCTGGCGCGGTGCAGGTCGCGCACAACTTCCGCGATCGAGACCAGGTCGCCCGAATTGATCTTCGCTTCGTATTCCTGTGCGCGACGTGACCACATAGTGCGCTTAACGCGGGCGCGACCCTTGAGGGTGTTGAGCGCGTTGGTGACGATGTCCGGCGAGGACAGCTTGCGCATGCCAACGGCTTTTGCTTTCGCTGTCGGAACGCGGAGTGTCATCTTGTCCTTTTCGAAGGTGATGACGAAAAGTTCCATTCTCAGCCCGGCGACTTCCTGCTCTTCGACGCGCAGGATTCTACCGACGCCGTGAGTCGGGTAGACGACATGATCGTTGGTCTTGAAGTCGAGCTTGCGATTCGAATTGGCGGGGGCCTTCTTCGGGGCTGCTGTTGCTGCGGGGGTCGGTGTCTTGGCGGTTGTCATATTGCTTCCGTTCTCTTTGGCGCGCACCCAAGCGGCAGCAAACGCGCCGTCGCTAACACATTGCACTGCAACAGAAATGTGGCAGGGCGGCCGGATAAGGGCTTAATCCGGAGGGGCGCGCCTTTCGTGGATTTTCTGATTTAGGGACGCTATCACAGAAATCGAGAAAAAGGAAGAGAAACTTTTGTCAAGCCGTTGAATTCACGGAATTTATTTCAAAATTGCTGAGAAACTGTCATGGATTCAAAGGATTGCGGTGAGGCTCGCGAAATGCGGAACGGCGCCGCAACCGAGGGTTAATTCCACAAATCACTACTGTAGAGCGTGCTGATCCCGTTCGTTTCGACGAATGTCGGATGTTTGAACCGTCAATCCCCGGTCCCGGGTTTGTCGCTGAAATATTTCTCGAATTTGCCATCTTCGCCGTCATGCTCTTTGGCGTCGGCAGGCGGCGTACCCTTCTGGGTGATGTTGGGCCATTTCTTGGCGTAGTCGGCATTGAGCGTCAGCCAGCGCTCCAGGCCCGGTTCCGTATCGGCCTTGATGGCTTCGGGGGGGCATTCCGGCTCGCAGACGCCGCAATCGATACACACGTCGGGGTCGATCACCAGCATGTTGTCGCCCTCGTAGAAGCAATCCACGGGGCAGACCTCGATACAGTCCATATACTTGCACTTGATGCACGCATCGGTGACGACGTAGGTCATGGCACTCTCATAAATAGCCGATAATCACGAACTGACTTAAGGCTGTGGTTCTGCCGGATCAAGCGCGTTGTCGGTAAGGGTTTCGTAGAGGGCCTGCGCCTCGCTGGCAGGGCCCCGCCGAATTCCGCATCCCAGCACCCGGACAACAATCACCTCGCGCCCGCGCGGCAGGGTCAGAAGATCGCCGATCTTCACCTCCGCGCTGGCTTTCTCGATGCGGCGGCCATTGAGGCGGATGTGACCTTTGACGGCTGCAGCCTGCGCCAAAACCCGCGTCTTGTGAAAGCGCGCATGCCAAAGCCATTTGTCGATGCGGATGCGCTCGCTCAACGCTTGCCGCCCATGAGCGACGCTAATCCTGCGAAAGGCGAATCCATTCGTGCGGGCGAACTGCGCTGTTTTGGGCGATGATGTTTTCGGGGCCGTGCTTCGCTGGCAGAGTGGCGCAACACAACCGTCCGCAGTTCGGCATTCGCCACTTCGACACGGTTCCAGCCGAGCGACGCAAGGATGGCGTCGAGCGTGGCGCGGTCGCAGCCGAGCAGGGAGACAAGCTTTGGGATCGCCGCATCGGCTGTCGCGCCGCTTGCGGCAGCAGCGTCCAACTCCTGTTCCAAACGGTCGAGCATATCGAGCCGGACAGCGCGCACGCCGACAACGCGAAAACCCGCGGATGCGATAAAGCCGTGCGGCGTTTCGCGTTCCGCCTCGAACGAAGTCAGCCCGGCATGCGGCGGCGGAGGAATTTGCGAGAGCCGATGCTTCACCGCCCAAAGCAAGGCGAGCAGCGCCGCCGCATCCGGACGGATCAGTTTCGGCAGATAAATCGAGCGTCGCGTAAAGCGGACGCCGAACGGACGCAAAGCCCGCATCGCCCCGCGTTCGTCGGGCGGCAACGTCGCCTGCTTGCGATCCAGCGATCCGAGGTTTTCGCAAAGCTGAAAAGCAAGACCGCGCGCCTCGGCGGGGAGCGATGTTGGCGATCCCGGCTTGGCGTCCGCGGCGTTGCTGAGCGCCATCAGCGGCTCGAGCCGCGCCGCGATGCGAGCCACCAGCCATTCGTCAAGTTTGGTTTGGATCTGTGAACGGAAATCTGCGCCAAGTTGTTCATCTGCCTGAACCGCAACACGCGGATGCAGCGCGCCGGTGCCTGCTTCCAAATGCCCAACGACCGCGCCCTCCCACCACAGCTTGCCATGTTCGCTCAGCGCGATGTCGGTATTGGCGGCGTTCGCAAGACGACGAAGCCGCGCGAAAAATTCGCCTTCAAGACCTTTGAGGGCTGCAGCCCGCAGCGTGCGTCCATGAATGCCTTCGGCGCGGACATCCGGCGTGAAGCGGAAGCCGTCGAGCTGGCCGACGCTTTCGCCGGCGATGGATACCGCGCCGGAATCGTCGAGCTTGAGATTGAACGCGTCTTCATCTCGCAGCGAGCGCATCAGCACCGACGTGCGCCGGTCGATGAAGCGCTGCGTCAGTCTTTCGTGCAGCGCATCCGACAGGCGATCTTCGACCGCGCGCGTCTGCTCCTGCCAATGGCCCGCATCTTTCAGCCAGCCAGGACGGTGTGTGGCATACGTCCATGTGCGGATTTGCGCGAGACGGCCGGACAGCGTGGCAACATCGCCTTCTACTTCATCGAGCCGTGCGACCTGGCGCGCGAACCAATCTTCCGGCAGCACAGCCTCATCGCTCATCAGATAGCGATAGATTTGCGCGACCAGGCGCACATGCTCATCGGGTGTCAGCTTGCGGAAATCGGGTAGTTGGCAAGCGTCCCATAAGCGCTTCACTGCTGCCGGAGCGCGCGCCACCGCTGCAAACTCCTCACTCGCCGCCAAGATGCGCAAGGAAGCGAGGTCCATCGCAGGCCGGGCTTTCACCAATCCGCGCACCGGTGCCGGTTCTTCGAGGCTGGCAATCAGCGCGTCCAGCGAATGGAAATGCAGTGCCGAATTTCGATATTGAAGAACACGCACCGGCTCGTAACGGTGGCTTTCCACGCGTGCGACGGTTTCATCCTCGATCGAATCCGCCTCTGCGGTAACGCCAAAGGTGCCGTCATTCATGTGGCGTCCGGCGCGCCCGGCGATCTGGCCGATCTCCTGCGGCTTCAACGGACGAATACTGATTCCGTCGAACTTCTCCAACGCGGAGAATGCCACGTGGTCGACATCCATGTTGATGCCCATGCCGATGGCATCGGTCGCCACCAGAAAATCCACATCGCCTGATTGATAAAGCGCGACCTGCGCGTTGCGGGTGCGTGGGGACAAGGCGCCCAGCACGACGGCCGCGCCCCCCCGTTGACGGCGCACAAGCTCCGCGATGCCGTAAACGTCTTCCGCTGAAAAGGCGACGATGGCGGATCGACGGGGCAGGCGGGTCAACTTTTTGTGGCCGGTATAGGCGAGATCGGAAAAGCGCGGGCGCGTGATGAAATGGGCATGCGGAACGAAACGCTGGATCGCGCCTCGCATCGTCTCCGCCCCCATGAACAGCGTTTCTTCCTCGCCGCGCGCATTCAACAGCCGGTCCGTAAAGATGTGGCCGCGCTCGGGATCGGCGCAGAGCTGAATCTCGTCGACTGCCAAAAATGCCACGCGCAGATCGAGCGGCATAGCTTCCACGGTGCAGACGAAATAGCGCGCGTCCGGCGGAACGATCTTCTCTTCGCCGGTAATGAGCGCGGAAACGTGAACGCCCTTGAGACGGACGATCTTGTCATGGACCTCGCGCGCGAGAAGGCGCAGCGGCAGGCCGATCATGCCGGAGCGATGCGCCACCATGCGCTCGATCGCATAATGCGTCTTGCCGGTATTGGTCGGGCCGAGGATGGCCGTGACGCGGCCGCTCTGGTCAGGGCGATTGACGCCAATCTTTACGCGCGTGGCGTTCATCGCAGCCAACATCGGGAGTTTGGGGTTTGGCTTCAAGGCGGTAAAAAAGCCGCTGTGAATGCTTCTGTGGACTGCCGGTTAACGACCGTGAACAGACCGCTTACGAATCGGCTACGAATCGCTAACCGACTCGGCATCATCCTTTGTTCTCACACAATTCCTAGCAAGTCAATGATTCTTTTATCGCTAGATGTAGCGTATATCGGAATCTGTAGCGGCGAAGGCACGATCCGATTCAATCCTCCGTAGGCGGAACATCCGTGCAAGCGTCACAAGCCTTGTTTGACGCTCATTTCGCACCTGCGATACTCCGGCCCTTCGATTTTCAGGAGTGCGTCGAATGAGCGGCAAAGACCCCAAGGCATGGGCGGCCCTGGCGCATAAGGAACTCAAGGACAAGCCGCTTTCGGCGCTCATCTGGCATACGCCGGAAGGCTTCGACGTGAAGCCGCTTTACACGGCTGCCGATCTGGCAGGCATTGAGGCAAATACGCTGCCCGGCCTCGCGCCTTATACGCGCGGCGTGCGCGCCACGATGTATACGGGGCGGTCCTGGACGGTTCGCCAATATGCGGGCTTCTCGACGGCCGAGGAATCCAATGCGTTCTACCGTAAGAATTTGGGGGCGGGGCAGATGGGCCTGTCCGTAGCCTTCGATCTGGCGACGCATCGCGGCTACGACAGCGATCATCCACGCGTGGCGGGCGATGTGGGCAAAGCGGGCGTCGCCATCGATTCCGTCGAGGACATGAAGATCCTGTTCTCCGGCATCCCGCTCGACAAGATGAGCGTGTCCATGACGATGAACGGCGCTGTCATTCCCACCATGGCTAACTTCATCGTGGCGGCGGAAGAGCAGGGCGTTGCGTGCGAGAAACTCTCCGGCACCATTCAGAACGACATCCTCAAAGAATTCATGGTGCGCAACACCTACATTTACCCGCCGACGCCCTCCATGCGCATTGTCGCAGACATCATCGAATACACCGCGAAGAAGATGCCGAAGTTCAATTCAATCTCGATCAGCGGCTATCACATGCATGAGGCGGGCGCGACCGCCGTGCAGGAGCTGGCTTATACGCTAGCGGACGGTATCGAATATGTGCGTGCCGCGTTGGCGAAGGGACTGGATGTGGATGCATTCGCGCCGCGGCTCTCGTTCTTCTTCGGCATCGGCATGAATTTCTTTATGGAAGTCGCCAAGCTGCGCGCGGCGCGGGCATTGTGGGCGAAAATCATGGCGGGGTTCGGGGCGAAGAATCCCGAAAGCCTGATGCTGCGCACACATTGCCAGACATCCGGCGTGTCGCTGACCGAGCAGGATCCGTACAACAACATTGTGCGCACCACGATCGAAGCACTGGCGAGCGTGCTGGGTGGCACGCAGTCGTTGCACACGAACTCCTTCGACGAGGCCATCGCGCTGCCGACCGAATTCTCTGCCCGCATCGCGCGCAACACGCAACTCATTCTGCAGCATGAGAGCCAGGTGACGCGCGTGGTCGATCCGCTGGGTGGTTCCTATTATGTGGAAGCGCTTACACATGCGCTTGGCCTTCACGCGCAAGCGATAATCGACGACGTGGAAGCGATGGGCGGCATGACCAAGGCCGTCGAGGTGGGGATTCCGAAACTCAAAATCGAGGAATCAGCCGCGCGCCGGCAAGCCAGCGTCGACAAGGCAGAAGATGTCATCGTCGGCGTCAACAAATTTGCGCCCGACAAGGTCGATGCCATGGAAGTGCGCGATATTGACAACAGCGCCGTGCGCGACAGCCAGATCGCACGGCTGAAACAGATCAAGGCCAAGCGTGATCCGGCAAGGTTGAAAGCTACCCTTGAAGCCCTCGAAAATGGCGCGCGGGGCAACGGCAATCTGCTTGCGCTCGCTGTTGATGCGGCGCGTGCACGCGCTACGGTCGGGGAGATTTCGGAAGCGATGGAACGCGTGTTCGGCCGCCACCGCGCGGAGATCCGCTCGATTTCCGGCGTCTATGGCGGTGCCTATGAAGGCGACAATGAGTTCGCCGCTATTCGGGACGATATCGAAAAATTCGCGAAGGAAGAAGGCCGCCGGCCGCGCATGCTCGTCGCCAAGATGGGGCAGGATGGCCACGACCGCGGCGCAAAGGTGATTGCCACCGCGTTCGCCGATCTCGGCTTCGACGTCGACATCGGCCCGCTGTTCCAGACGCCGGAAGAAGTGGCGAAGGATGCCGTGGAAGCCGACGTGCATGTCATCGGCATTTCGAGCCAGGCTGCAGGCCACAAGACATTGGTGCCGATGCTGATCGACGCATTAAAGAAGCAGAAAGCCGACGACATTCTGATCGTTGTGGGCGGCGTGATCCCGGCGCAGGACTACGATTTCCTGCGCAAGGCAGGCGTGGCTGCGATCTTCGGTCCCGGCACGAATATTCCTGATGCCGCGCGCGATGTTCTCAAACTCATCAACGCACGCCGCCTCGATCACGCGGCAGAATGATGGCGCGCATTGCGCTCATTGGTCCCGGAGCAATTGGTGGTACGGCTGCTGCTGCGCTGGCCGCGAGCGAACGGCACGAACTGACGATCTGTGCCAACCAGGATTTTGACACGTTGCGCTGGACCCGTTCGGACAATGGCGAAACGCGCAACTTCCCCGTTCGCGTCGTAACGTCGGAGAAAGTGCTGGCGCCGGCCGATTGGGTTTTGCTGGCGGTCAAGTCGCACCAGACTTCGTCTGCCGCCAAGTGGCTGACGGCTGCGGTGGGTGCAAACACCAAGCTCGCAATCCTGCAAAATGGCGTCGAGCATCGTGATCGCGTCGTGCCATTCATTCCGTCCACAACACCCATCGTCGCCGTCGTTGTGCAGCTGCCGGCCCAGCGCACAGCGCCCGGTGCGATCACCACCTATGGCCCGACACTTCTGATCGTGGGCGACGATGAACATTCCAAAGCCTTCGCCGATCTGTTCACCGGCACATTTGTCAAAGTTCAGTGCGATGCCGATTTCCGTACGCGTGAATGGGAAAAGCTCTGCCTCAACGCGGCAAGCGGTTCGCTCACCACGCTGACGATGGAACCCGATTGTATCGCCACGGTGCCCGGCATGCGCGATCTGGCAAAGCGCATTGTCGATGAATGCGTCGCCGTCGGCCGTGCCGAAGGTGCCAAGTTCGCGAACGACTACGCGGACAATCTGGCGGACGTGCTGGCTTCCCGGCGCAACAATCGCGGCAACTCCATGTTCTATGACCGCCGCGACGGCAAGGACCTGGAATGGGATGCCCGCAACGGCGTCATCGCACGGCTCGGCCGCAAACATGGTATCGCCACGCCGCTCAGCGATGCGCTGGTTCCTCTGTTACGAGCCCTTGGTCCGCGCGCGTGACAGGTAAGCGGCCAACCCCGAAAAGCCGGAATACGAACGGCGCAAGCGCGGTCACATAAAACCCGATGGCAAAGCTGGTAATCGCGCCCGCGACCGGCGGTGGAAGATGAGTCGCATGAAAGGCGAAAGTCAGTCCGGCCTGCACCGCGAATAGTCCAATAACTCCCGGCACGCCGAGCAACACGCAAATCCACGAGGCGGGACGCGCCGGCTGTGCGGCTGCGGCGCGATGATCCAGGATCGTGCCAGCATAAGCGCCAACGAAGAAGATCAGCGTGTCTTCGGTGTCCATTGGATAATGCGGCAGGGGCCATGAAATCCAGAGCAGTGCAAACAGGATTGTAAAAGCCGCAAAATGCACCCAGTTCGGCAGGCGCCGCCACCATTCGAAACGCGGGCCTAGCAGGAATGCAAAGACGAACAGGCCGCCGATGCCAAGCGCAAGGCCGGTCAGCACATCATCAATGTCATGCATGGCGAGATAGAGACGGCTGAACGACACGCCGATGGTTATGAAAGCTGCTCCCGCCCACGCCCAGCCGCGCCGGATCTCGTAGGCGAGCCAAAACCACATCGCAGCGGCGACTTGGGCATGGCCACTTGGCCGGCCGTAGGAATCGAGAACCCGCGAATGATCGAGCTGAAGCGCGACCGGCGGGCGCGGGTCCTGCCAGAAATCCTTGAGCCAGCCATTCAGGATAGATGTGATGACAATCACCACCGCCAGCCGCATGAAGAGGCTGCGGTCCCAAAACCAATAAACCAACGGCATGAAGATGAGGAAAAACGGCGTGTAGCCGAGGAACGTAAAGCCGTACGCGATCGGTGTTGCCCAAGTGTGCCGCAACGGCAGCACCCATGTCATATCGTGCAAGAAAGAATACATCGCGAATCCCCGCAGACTTTCTAACGGCGCAGGGCAACGACGTCGACTGATGCGTCGTTAACTCTTCACAGACGAAAACGGTGTTTTGCCGTCCACCTTGGCGCTATCCAGCGTGACCGTCACCGTGCCCCATGACAGCGTGGACCAAACCTTTACGGCGATCACGTAATGCCCGCTCGGTGCTCCTTCGCTCATCACATCGGCAAAATCGGCGAACATTGGCGGCAATGCTTTTCCCTCCGCTACGATCTTCTGCTTGAAGCCCGCGATCTGGTTGTAGTGGATCTGACAAAGGTGCGCGGTCCCGTTGAATTGACCGTTCGTTAGTTTCACCGGCTCGTCCCTCACATAGGTGAAGGTAAGGTCATAGCGCCGGCGGCCATCAAAAACCTGCGCGCCCGTCCCACACGGGTTCTTCGCGTCCGCCTTGAGGCCCGCGAGGATTTGGGTAATCGCGCTCATTGGATCGACAGCGCCTTTCTTCAGCTCCTCGCTCACCGGATATTTGTTCGTCTTGAAAGGCGGGTCGGCAAACAGCGTCGAATCACCATTGTCGAATGAGACTTTAACGCGCTGCTTTTTGCTGTTGTGATCCTGTGAATAAGAATCATAAACAGCGGGCGTGATGGTGTGCGCGGCTATCTTGCCGTTTACATTCGCGTCAATGATCGAGTTCCAGAACACGCTGATAACGCCGCTGGTTTCAAAATGCATCTTTGCGTCGTAGCTATTCGATGCGATCTTGCCTTCGTACCAGGTATGCCCGAACGGAACGGCCCAAAAAGCGACCGTGTAGGCCACATCAAGCGAACTTTGCGGCGCATCGGCGGCTGCGGCCGGGATCGCTATGGCAGCGGCGCCCAGAAGCGCAAACAGAATTCGGCGGAAACGGGCTTCCGGCATAGGCGACTCCCAGACAGAATTCGATTGGATTGGCGCGACCTGTTGTGCGCGAAGATAAGTGTGCCCGTTAAAATGGTCCAATTATGACCGAGCAGATGGTAAAGAGCGTGAACGTGGAGGCGCTGAGAGCCGGCGACCGTCGCGTGCTCGCCCGCGCTATCACGCTCGTGGAATCCACGAACCCCGCCGATCGGGAAAAGGCTGAACAACTTCTATCGGACGTGCTTCCCAAAGCGGGAAGGGCGATGCGGATCGGTATTTCCGGCGCGCCGGGTGCCGGCAAATCCACCTTCATAGAAGCTTTCGGAACCTATCTTACCGGCAAAGGTCACAAGGTCGCCGTGCTAGCGGTCGATCCATCATCGCGGCGCTCAGGGGGCTCTATTCTCGGCGACAAGACCCGTATGGAGAAGCTCGCACGAGATCCCAATGCATTCATCCGCCCATCACCGGCGGGAATAACGCTTGGCGGTGTCGCACGGCGCACACGCGAGGGGATGCTGCTGGTCGAAGCGGCAGATTTCGATGTGGTGCTGATTGAGACCGTAGGCGTCGGCCAATCGGAAACCGCCGTTTCCGAAATGGTCGATATTTTCGCATTGCTCGTTAGTCCCGGTGGTGGCGATGATCTGCAGGGCATCAAGCGCGGGGTAATGGAACTTGCCGATCTGATTGTCGTGACGAAGGCTGATGGCGACCTCCTGCGGGCGGCAAATCGCGCTGCGGCGGATTATCACGGCGCCCTCCATCTCATGCGGCCGAAATATCCGGCGTTGCTGCCTCTGGTGATGAAAGTTTCCGCGCTGGAAGGCATCGGAATTGGTGAAGTTTGGGAAACCTTGCGCGCGCTTCATCAGGCGCTTCTGAAAGGCGGCCATCTCAAGCGATTGCGCGAGGATCAGGCCCGCCGCTGGTTCTGGAATGAAGTGCAGGCTGTGCTTTCGGAAGAGATCGCTGCCAGCGAATCGCTCGGTAGAGCGGCAAAGAAACTTGAAGCGTCCGTTATCGCGGGAAGGATGCTGCCATATTCTGCCGCGCGTGCCTTATTTCGCCACATATTTGCCGCTTGACCCGATGGTATGCCGCGCTTATCAGGCGCGACTTCGAAGCGCACGACTCGTCGGCGCGCGGTGATGACAGCGCCGATCTGTTCGATGTTTCTCATAATGTGATTGGATTGCCGATGTCTTCTCCTACCGATGCCGCTTCACGCACGCCCAACGACATGCCTCCGGTGATCGTTGACGGATCGTTGACGCTTGTTCGGTCTGCGACGATCAGGGCACGCGGCTATTGGGACAAGGTGCGGCGAACGTGCGATGCCAACACGGCAAAACATCAATCCGCGCGGCATGCGCGAATTTCTTGCCCATGTTACCTTGGTTGAAATCCAGGAGACAGCGGGCGGCACGATCGACTATCAGATTCGGCTGGCAGGCTCCGTGATTGAAGAAGTGTTCGGCGCGATCAGCGGCAAGCCGATCTCCGAAACCTTGCCGCCGGAGACTGTGCGGCGCTGGCGTGGCTTTATGGAAACGGTGAGAGAGAGTGCTGAGCCGCTTCGGGTCGCCTCACGTGTCGCATTCCAGAACAAGACATGGCTGGCATCGGAACTGTTCGTGGCGCCGCTTGGCCAAAATGGGAAAGCGACGATGCTGTTCGTCGCGGCGGAGGACATGTGGCCGGTTGCCGCGCCGCCGGGTGCAATTCGGCGCTGAGCATGGCAATCTCGCATCGCGGGATGCTGGGGCACTCAATGATTGGAATAAGGCAGAGCGTGCAGGGGCTGGCGCTGGCTGCACTTACTCTTCTGTCGGGCTGCGGTATCTGTGGCTGCATGTCCACGGACGACACGGACTACGGACCCGGGCAGAGGTTCACCTACAATGGCAACAGCTGGCAGGTGGCCGACCGGCGGCAAGATGGCCGGCTCGAGATAACCGCGGTGGATCCCAGGCTCGCCGGCTTGGGAACCGAGGCGGCCAGCCGGCATCCCGTGTCGGGAATGCCAGAGGCTGAGTACCGGGCCGCTGCCCAAGGCTGGTTTGCCACGACGGGCCGCTTCTGCACCGCCCAGTCTGCCGATCTTCTGGAGCAGGACGGTTACGAGTACCATTATAGCTGCTGGGAACCGTCCTAGACACCGCCGCCTTGACGGGACCCAGTCCTCCACTTAAGAGGACGCCTCTTTTTTCAGGACGAATCTCATGTCTCGGCGCTGCGAACTCACGGGCAAAGGCACTCTGGTCGGCAACAATGTCAGCCATGCCAACAACAAGACGAAGCGGATTTACCGTCCTAACCTGCAGACGATTTCCTTTGCCAGCGAAGCGCTTGGCAATTCCTATCGCCTGCGCGTGAGCATGAATGCACTGCGCACCGTGGACCGTATCGGCGGCCTTGATCCCTTCCTGATGAAAGCCAAGGACGCTTTGCTCTCCGTACGAGCTTTGCGCCTTAAGCGTCTGATCGCAAAGAAGACTGCCGCAGCCGCTTAGACTGGTTAACAATTCTAACTATCGTTTGCGCCGATTGCCTCGCAAAATAGGCATGGCGTCTGCATAATTTTCCCTATATTGTCTCAAATTGTGTCAGGTCGCGCCAAAGCGACCGATGCTGGGGTAGGGGTGTCGTGTCAGTATTCGAAGCGGGCGTTGGCGTCGGCCATAGAGCCGGTGCGAGTAGGTTTGCGGGTGGGATCACCGAAGCTGGGCCAAGAATAGGCCGCGCTGCAGACCTTTTGGGGCGTGCGCACAGCGCGCGCCTTCACGAAGAGGGTTTTTTCAAAAGAGCCGGCCATGCGGTAGGAGCCTTTTTCCGGCTCCTCATTCCAGTGCTTCTCCTGGTCACGCTGGGCGGTGCTTCGTTCGTTTATGCGGGCACACCGGCGGTCGGCTTTGAAGTGCAGCCCTGGCTCAATATCGGCTATCTGGTACTGCCGTTCACGTTTCTTGCCGTTCATCTCACCGGACGTCGTTACGGTGCTGGTTACGCATTCGGGCAGGTCATTCTGGCTTATGCGCTTGCCGCGGGCGTGGCGTTCTATGCGCGAGACGAATTGCAGGCCGCGCTCGGCGAGCAGCACGGCTCGTTGCGCATCATCATTGGATTTGGCGCCGGGCTTTTCATTGCGCATCTCGTCGCCATCTTCCTGTTCGACAGGCTGCGCGGACCGCGCTGGTGGCAGGCACCACTGATCGCGTCGTTGATCGGCGGTATCGTTCTTTGCCTGATCGCCTTCCCGGCGGCCTATTCCGGAACAGAAATCGACTGGACCGGACGTATGTTGGACTACATGGCGGTGACCAGCGTGGCAGCCGCGCTGCTCGTCATCCCTTATTGGGTAATGCGTCCGCTCGTGCCGCCGCGCTCGGGGTTCGGCGGCTACTGAAGCTCACGTCGCAGCGCGTGTGCGCCGCCTTGGCGCCACGCGATGGTGGCCGCCCTGATGGGCCATATGCGCTTTCTCTTCGGCGAAGAGCGAAATAAGTTGTTCGGTCATCGCACCACCGAGTTGTTCGGCATCCACGATGGTAACGGCCTTGCGGTAATAGCGCGTGACATCATGCCCGATGCCGATGGCGGTGAGCTCGACCGGCGATTTCTCTTCGATATCCTCGATTACGCGGCGCAAATGCTTTTCCAGATAATTGCCTGCGTTCACCGATAGCGTTGAATCGTCCACAGGCGCACCATCGGAAATCACCATCAGGATCTTGCGCTGTTCGGGACGAGCGACAATGCGATTGTGCGCCCACATCAATGCCTCCCCGTCGATATTCTCCTTGAGTAGGCCCTCGCGCATCATCAAGCCGAGGTTCTTGCGCGCACGCCGCCAAGGCTCGTCCGCTGCCTTATAAACGATGTGACGCAAATCATTGAGCCGGCCGGGATGGGGCGGCTTGCCGTCGGCGATCCATTTTTCCCTGGATTGGCCGCCTTTCCAGGCGCGCGTTGTGAAGCCAAGAATTTCAGTCTTCACCGCGCAACGCTCCAGCGTCCGTGCCAGAATGTCAGCGCACATGGCCGCAACCATGATGGGACGGCCACGCATCGAACCCGAATTGTCGAGGAGCAGCGTTACGATCGTGTCGCGGAACGTCATGTCCTTCTCCTGCTTGTAGGAGAGCGGATACATGGGGTCCATGATGATCCGAGGCAGGCGCGACGCGTCGAGCATACCTTCTTCGAGATCAAACTCCCAGGTACGGTTCTGCTGCGCCATCAGCAATCGCTGCAGTTTGTTGGCGAGGCGGGCCACAACACCCTGCATCGCCAGCAATTGCTGGTCGAGAAAGTTGCGCAGGCGCGCGAGTTCTTCGCCGTCGCACAACTCCGTTGCCGGAACCAACTCGTCGAACTGCGTGGTGTGGATTTTGTAGCCCCATTCGTCTTGATGGGAGAATGGCTGTTCGGGGCGATGTGGCTTCATGCCTTCGTCGGATTCCTGCTCCGACTGTTCCGCCATCTGCTCGGCTTGCATCTCGGCGGCAACTTCATCACCTTCCTCGCCGTCGGACTCGCTCATCTCCGCTTCGCTGACGTCGGAGCTGGAATCCTGATCGCTTTCGCCACCTTCATCGGATTGCGGCTCTGGCTCGCCGGATTTACTCTCGCCATCGGCTTCGGAATCGTCGGACAGGTCGTCGCCCATTTCGAGATCGCGCAGAATAGTGCGCGTGAGCTTGGCGAAGGCTTTCTGGTCGCGCATCGCCTCTTCGAGCTTGGCGAAGTCTTTACCCGCTTTTTCCTCGATCCAGGGCCGCCACAGATCCACGGCGTGCTTTGCATTGTCCGGTGGCGCCGCACCAGTAAGCTTCTCGCGAATAAGCAAACCGACGGCATCGGCGATCGGCGCGTCCGCGCGGTCACGCACCTTGGCAATCCCGCGCGCCATCAGCCGCGCATCGAGATTGGCGGTCAGATTACCGGCGACGCCCTTCATGGCATTGGCGCCGATGGCCTCGACACGTGCCTGCTCTGCGGCTTCAAAGATGGCGGCTGCATCCGCGGATTGGGGGCGGAACTGATCGTGGATTTTGTCTTCGTGATAGGCGCAGCGCAGCGCATAGGCGTCGCCTTGGCCGCGAACGATAGCAATTTCATGCGGCGGCAGATTGCGCGACGGCAGCGACAGACGCGCCTTCAACCCTTTGAGCGCAGGCGGCTCGGCCGAGAAGTTTACTTCCAATTCCGGCTCGCCGGCGAGCGCACGCACGGCTGTTCCAACCGCACGCTTGAACGGCTCGGCAGGATTTTCGGGCCTCATGCCACCAGAACTTTGGCGGCGCTTTCGGGCAGTTCCTCGCCAAAGGCGCGCTGGTAGAACTCGGCAACGCTGGCGCGTTCCAGTTCATCGCATTTATTGAGGAAGGTGAGGCGGAACGCGAAGCCGACATCGCCAAAAATATCGGCGTTCTCGGCCCAAGTGATGACTGTACGCGGGCTCATCACGGTTGAGAGATCGCCGTTGATGAATGCGTTGCGCGTCATGTCGGCAACGCGGACCATGGCTGAAATCTGTTTCTTTTTTTCCGGCGTCGAAGAGCTGGGAACCTTCGCCAGAACGATCTCCACTTCATTATCGTGCGGAAGATAGTTGAGCGTCGTCACGATGCTCCAGCGATCCATCTGGCCTTGATTGATTTGCTGCGTGCCATGATAGAGGCCGGTCGTATCGCCTAAACCGATTGTATTGGTGGTCGAGAACATACGAAACGCCGGATGAGGCTTGATGACCTTGTTCTGGTCCAGCAGGGTCAACTTGCCATGCACTTCCAGCACGCGCTGGATGACGAACATCACATCCGGCCGACCGGCGTCATATTCATCGAATACCAGCGCTACTGGATGCTGCAAGCACCACGGCAGCAGGCCTTCGCGGAATTCCGTTATTTGTTTTCCGTCGCGAAGAACAATCGCGTCTTTGCCGATCAGATCGATACGGCTGATGTGGCTGTCGAGGTTGATGCGGATGCACGGCCAGTTGAGGCGGCTCGCCACCTGTTCGATATGCGTGGATTTTCCCGTGCCATGATAGCCCTGGATCATGACGCGGCGATTGAACGCAAAGCCGGCCAAAATCGCGAGCGTGGTTTCGCGGTCGAAGCGATAGGCGTTGTCGCGCTCCGGCACATATTCATTGCCGCGCGAAAACGCGGGCACCTTCATCTTCGCGTCGAAGCCGAAGACAGATTTCACGTCCACCGTCGTGTCGGGCATGAAGGCGGGATCGAGTCCCTGGGGCTGGGTGTCCATGTGTCGTGATCCGGCTAAAACTTTGGGCGGGTAGCCGCCGCTTGAGGGGAGGGCGCTGGAGCCCTCTAGGTCAGCCCTGACGCGCGCAGCACGCCGTAAGCCTTGATAACCTGTTTCAGACGCTCCTCGGCGCCCCGATCGCCACCGTTCGCGTCGGGATGAAACCGCTTCACAAGTTCCTTATACCGCGCCTTGATCTCCTGCAAGGTCGCGGTCGCTTCGAGATGTAGCGTCTCCAGCGCAATCAATTGCAGACGCGTCAATTTGCGTTCGGGCGGGCGAGGGCGTTCCGCTACGTCAGCTCCCAAATCCTTACCGAGCGAATGGCTGTCCTGCCCCGTGCGCATACGCGCCGAGCGTTTGCCGAGTGGCCAGGTCGGACGATGGCCGGTGAGCGCATCAATGCGAAACGACTGGATTTCGTCGTCACTCATGCCCGAGAAATAGTCCCAATGCTCGTTGTGATCCCGAGCGTGTTCAAGGCAGAACCACAGATGCTCGTTAAGCCTGTCCTTCGCCCTGGGAACCCTGTGGCTACCCTCGTTCGGGCAATCGGGCCGGGCACAAGCCCGCACCACCTTCTCAGGTTTGGAAGGCTCGTCGGGCTTAATGCGCATATCGCGCTTGAAGCGAGGTTTTTCGTCAGGCTTTGGCATACGCCAATTATGGGGCCGAACACTAAAAAAACAAGAAACACTATTGCTTGACAGCGGCGCGCGGAGCGTGAGCGAAATGTACGATGACAATGGCGCAAACCATCCACCAAAAGCTAACGGCTGCGTTTTCGCCGAAGGAACTGACGGTGGACGACGAAAGCGCGAAGCACGCCGGTCATTCTGGCGCGCGCCCAGGCGGTGAAACGCATTTCAATGTGTGGATTGTCGCCGACGTCTTTGCCGGATTATCGCGGGTTGAGCGTCAGCGCCGTGTCTATGCCGCGCTCGCCGAGGAAATGCGCGGAAGCGTACACGCGCTATCTCTCACCACGCTTACACCGGCCGAAATGTGGCAGGAGCATTAGGTGCGGTCACCCGGATTGCCGTGATCTGGTTGCGCTGACGGCGCAATATCTCGAATTTGTAACCATAGAACGAGAAAAGCTGCTTGGCCTCTGGGATTGTCCGCGCTTCGTGGATCACCAAACCAGCGATGGTCGTAGCTTCTTCGTCCGGCAGGTCCCATTCCAGCTCGCGGTTGAGGTCGCGAATCGGCGTCGTACCCTCCACGATGTAAGACCCGTCGGCCTGTTTGCGAATGTTGCCTCGCGGATTGGATTCGTGATCGTCGGGTATGTCGCCCAGGATTTCGTCGAGAATATCTTCGCGCGTGATGACGCCCTGCAAAGCGCCATACTCGTCCACGACGAGCGCAAAATGCGAGCGCTGGGCGCGGAAGGCGCGAAGCTGCTCCTCCAGCGTTGTGGTGTCGGGTACGAACCAGGGCTCTACCATCAGCGCCAGAATATCGAATCCTTCAAAGGAGCCGCGCCGCTTTGCGAATTCCTTGGCCACATCGGACGTGCGCAGCACGCCGATGATATTGTCCGAAGCGTTGCGCCATACCGGCACGCGCGTGTGCTCGGATTCGATCAGTGCTTCAAATATCTCCTCCGGCTTCTGGTCGGCGTCGATGGCAACAATCGCCTTGCGGTGAACCATGACATCCGAAATCTGCAACTCGCGCAGATCTAGAACGCCTGTGAGCATGTCGCGGTGTTCACGCTCCACGGAACCTTCCTCATGGTGCAGATTCACGGTGCCGCGAATTTCCTCATGCGGTTCGACAATATCGCCGGTTTCTTCCTGTCTGATGCCAACGACGCGCAACACGCGCCAGACAATAAACTGCACCGCGCCGACAACAGGAGCCAAAAGGCCAACGACCAAGCGCATCGGCCGTGCGACCGCGAGTGCGAAACGGTCGGTGCGCGCGATAGCCAACGTCTTGGGCATCACTTCCGCGAAAATCAGGATCAGCAGCGTCATCGTCACGGCTGTAATCGCCACCGCACGTTTTCCGAACTGCGCCTCCAGAAGAAAGGTGGCGAAGGACGATGCAAGGATGTTGAGGAACGTATTGCCCAGCAGGATCGCGCCAATGGCACGCTCGCGGTTTCCCACAAGGTAGTTGACGTCGCGGGCGGCGCGCGAGCCGTCCTTCTCCAATTGATGCATCCGCCCACGGGATACCGCGGTTAACGCCGTCTCGGAGCCGGAGAAAAAACCGGAAACGATTAGGAGGAGAATGATGATGCCGATGGCGGCGGCGAATGTAGTGCCCATGACAAAGCGCCTTTAGTGAAATGCGTTGAGGGGTTTACGCCACGAGGACATCGCGGACCTGAGCAAGCGGAACATCTTGCGCCGCGAAAGCACGACCGAGCCCTTTGACCAGAATGAACGTCAGTTTTCCGTCCTCCGTCTTCTTGTCATGCATCATATGTTCAAGCAGCGTATCAGGGTCGGGCCGGGAGCCGGGAATATCCGAGATGGAAGCGGGCAGGCCGGTGGCCTTCAGGTGCCGAACAAGCCGTTGCGTATCCGAGCCTTGCGAAAAGCCCAGCCGCACGGACAATTCCAGCGCCAGAACCGTTCCGATGGCAACGCCTTCACCATGAAGCAACCGATCCGAAAATCCCGTAGCCGCTTCCAGCGCGTGGCCGAACGTATGGCCCAGATTGAGCAGCGCACGATCACCAGTCTCGCGTTCGTCGCGCGCCACGATCGCTGCCTTCATGCGGCAGGAATGGGATACAACATGAGTTAGCGCGGCCTCGTCTCCGCCAAGCGCTTTCGGACCATTGGCTTCCAGCCACTTGAAAAAATCCGCGTCGCCGAGGACGCCATATTTCATCACCTCAGCATAACCTGCGCGCAGCTCACGCTTCGGCAAAGTGGAAAGCATGCCGATATCAGCAATCACCAAACATGGTTGATGAAATATGCCGACGAGGTTCTTGCCTTCGCGCACATTGATCGCTGTCTTGCCCCCGACAGAAGAATCCACCTGCGCCAGAAGCGTTGTGGGGATCTGGGCAAAATCGACGCCGCGTTTCAGGACACCCGCTGCAAAGCCTACCAGGTCGCCAATCACACCGCCGCCAAGCGCGATGATCAATCCGCCGCGATCCACACCAACCTTCAGCAGTTCGCCGGTAAGCTTCTCAAGCCCGGCGAAACTCTTGCTGCCTTCGCCAGGTGGAAGAATGATTGTTTGCGTCCTGATATTCGCCGCTGTCAGCGCCGCGATCACTGGTCTGAGGTGCAGTTTCGCGACATGCTCGTCTGTCACCACCGCAACTGCGCCCCGCGCGAACGGCGACAGAATTGTTCCAGCCTTTGCTAACAATCCGGCGCCGACATGGATGTCGTAACTGCGCGCCCCGAGATCGACATTTATCGTTTCGCTCATGCCACATCCAACAAGCCGCGCTCGCGTAAAGAAGCGATAATGCGCTCGACAGCCGTATGGTGTGGCCCGTCCTCGCTATCCACGGTTAAATCCGCTTCGCCATAGATCGGTTCGCGCTCCTTCAGCAGCCGTTTCAGAATTTCGCGCGGATCGCCCTGCCGTAGCAACGGCCTGGTGTCCCGCCGGCCCACACGAGCCACTAGGACCTCCAAGGGCACATTGATCCAGACCGACACGGCTTCCGCCTTGATTCGTTTGTGTGTCTCATCATCCGCGAACGCGCCGCCGCCGGTTGCCAGGACGTGCGGCGGCATGGCCAAGAGCCGCGCGATCACCTTGCGCTCTCCGTCGCGGAAAGCGGGTTCGCCAAACCGGTCGAAAATCTCGTTGATCGAGCAGCCCGCCGCGTTCTCGATCTCGGTGTCGGCATCGCGAAAAACCACGCCAAGCTTGGTCGCGAGCCTCCGGCCAAGCGAGCTTTTGCCCGCGCCCATCATGCCAACCAACGCTACCGTGCGTTTCAGACCGCTCATGCTCCTCGCTTACAACACTTGCGCATTCGCCGCCATTTCCGCCACAACAGAGGCGCGGGGAGGCACGGAGGTAAGAATGTATGAAAAGAACTGGACAGCCCGCATCATTTTGTCGCTCATCGTGATTCTTATGCTTGGGACGCTTGTGCTCGGCTATGTCCGCGGCAACCGTCCGGTCGCACAGCAGCAGCATTACGAGGTCATCCCGAATGACCGCTTCCCGGGCTAAGTGGAAAGCCGATCCGCTTTCGGCGGGCGCCGCGGGTGCGATCGAAAATTTCCTCGATATGATGAGCGCCGAACGCGGCGCCAGCATCAACACGCTGTCCGCCTATCGCCGCGACCTGATGGATTTCGCGGGCGCGCTTGCTACGTCCAAGACGACGCTGCGTGATGCCAGCCATGCGGAGGTAAAGCGGTATCTGGCATTGCTGGGCTCTTCCGGCCTCGCGCCATCCTCGCAGGCGCGCAAGCTATCGGCGCTGCGCCAGCTTTATGGGTTTCTCTATAATGAAGGGATCAGGCCGGACGATCCCACCAACGCCATCGAGGCACCAAGGCGTGGGCGCACCTTGCCCAAAATATTGTCGGCGGAAGATGTTGAGAAATTGATCGAGGCAGCGCGGGTTCAAGCCGCCAATCCGAAGACGGCAAATGAAGGCGCACGGTTGTATTGCATGGTCGAGATTTTGTATGCGGCCGGCCTGCGGGTTTCCGAACTTGTGACGCTCCCTCTGGCGGCGGTGCGCGGCAAGCAGGGATTTGTGTATGTCCGCGGAAAAGGCAACAAGGAGCGCATCGCGCCGCTCAATCCCTCTGCGCGCCAATCCATCGACGCCTATCTGAAAGTGCGCGATGAATTCTTGCCGGGCGGCGCCAAAGGCGAAAGCCGGCATCTCTTTCCCTCGCGCGGCGCAACTGGGCATCTGACACGCCGCCGCTGTCATCAAATGCTCAAGGAATTGGCTATCAAGGCAAGCGTCAATCCGGACAAGCTGTCGCCCCACGTTCTCCGTCACGCCTTCGCGACGCACCTGGTGGAAGGCGGCGCCGATCTGCGCAGCGTGCAGACCATGCTTGGCCACGCCGATATCGCGACCACGCAGATCTACACCCATGTTGCCAGCGACCGGCTAAAAGCGACGGTGCAGTCGGCCCATCCGTTAGCGCGGCGCAAGGACAAATCGCGCGGTTGACGCACCGCACCGCTCAGGCGAGCCTCGCGGTAGATATTGATTGGAGCATTTTCGTGAGCTTTTCGCCCGTCGAACGCCGCACGCCGCCGCGTCTCTATCGTTCCAAGTTGTTCGTGCCCGGATCGCGCCCGGCGCTGTTTGAGAAGGCTGCGGGTAGCGCAGCCGACGTCGTCTGCATGGATCTCGAAGATGCCGTCGCGCCCAGCGACAAAGACAAGGCGCGCGACAACATCGTGGCTGCGCTGAACGACGTGAACTGGGGCAACAAGCTCGTCACTGTGCGCATCAACGGGCTCGACACAAACTTTTGCTACCGCGACGTGCTGGCGCTGGTTGAAAAAGGCGGCGAACGGCTGGATGCCATCATGGTGCCGAAGGTCGGTAATGGCTCCGATCTTTACGCAATCGATATGCTTATCACACAGGCGTCAAGCTTCGCCGATCGCAAGAAACAGATCGGCCTCGAAGTCATCATCGAGAGCACGGCGGGTCTCACCAATATCGACGAAATCTGTTCCGCCTCGCGGCGGCTGGAGACACTGCATTTTGGCGCGGCGGACTATGCGGCCTCGCAGGGCATGCGAACGACCAACATCGGCGGCGGCAATGCGGATTACGTGATGCTGACCGATGCGGCGCCGGGCGGGGCGCGCGACAAGCATTGGAACGATCTTTGGCACTACCCTTTGTTCCGCCTGTGCCAGGCGGCACGCGCGCATGGCATCGTGCCGATTGACGGACCCTTCGGCGATTATTCCGACGCCGACGGCTTTCGCGTTCAGGCCAACCGCACCGCTATTCTCGGCTGCGAAGGCAAATGGGCAATCCATCCCAGCCAGGTTGCGCTCGCCAACGAAATCTTCACGCCGCCGGAAAAGGAAGTGAAGCGCGCCGAATCCATTCTGGCTGCGATGAAAGAGGCGCAATCGAAGGGCATGGGGGCCGTGGCGCTGAACGGCATGCTGATTGATGCCGCTTCGATCCGTCAGGCGCAGGTCATCGTTCATCAGGTGCAGATGATCCGCGCGCGGGCAGGCTGAGTCTTGGTTTACCTGGGCTTCGCCCCCACCGGGCCCCTGGAACCTTCCCAATCCGCCATTTGTTGACATAATGCAGGCCAATGGCCACTTATCGCGGTGCAATATGTGGCTCCGGCCCCTTCGGACCCCTATTTGAATGACCATGCGCGCCTACTTGGAATTTGAGCGGCCAATCGCCGAGCTCGAAGGCAAGATCGTGGAACTGCGCCAACTGGCTGCAGCCGATCCAAGCATGGATATCGAGGACGATGTCGCGCGCCTTCAGACCAAGGCGGACCAGCTCATCCACGACACCTACGCCAAGCTGACTCCCTGGCAGAAGGCGCTGGTGGCCCGTCATCCGGCGCGGCCGCATTTCTCCGATTATATCACCCATTTGATCGATGAGTTCACGCCGCTGGCGGGCGATCGGCTCTATGGTGAGGACCGCGCCGTGGTGGCAGGCCTCGGGCGCTTTCGCGGACGCGCTGTCGCGGTTATTGGCCATGAAAAGGGCAACGACACCAAGAGCCGCCTGAAACACAATTTTGGAATGGCGATGCCCGAAGGCTATCGCAAGGCGCAGCGCATTTTCGACATCGCGGATCGCTTTAACCTGCCGGTGATTTCATTTGCCGATACGCAAGGCGCCTATCCCGGTGTGAGCGCCGAAGAGCGCGGGCAGGCCGAGGCGATCGCGCGCGCAACGCAGACAAGCCTCAATCTCGGCGTGCCGTTTGTCGCAACGATCATCGGCGAAGGTATGTCGGGCGGTGCGCTCGGAATCGCGGTAGCGAACCGTGTGCTAATGCTGGAGCATTCCATCTATGCGGTGATCTCGCCGGAGGGTTGCGCCTCGATTCTGTGGCGCGAAAGGGGGCCAGAAAAGGCACAGGACGCTGCGGCTGCCATGCGGATCACGGCGCAGGATCTTCTTAGCCTGAAGGTGATCGATGGCATCGTTCCGGAGCCGCCGGGTGGCGCCCACCGCGCGCCGGAGAACACGATCAACGCCGTCGGCGAGGTGATTGCGCAATCGCTGGACGAAATGAGCCGGATGTCGCGCGATGAAATCCGCAAACAGCGCCGCGACAAATATCTTGCGATAGGCCGCAACCTCGTCGCTTAGAGCGTTCGTGCGAAAGCGCGAATATCGCCCACCAGATCGTCGGGCCGTTCCAGCGCAGCAAAATGGCCGCCTTCCGCGAAATCGGTCCAGTGCGTCACATTCACATGACGCTCCACCATGCTGCGCGGTGGAAACGGGATGAGGTCGATCGGGAATGCCGCAATGCCAACCGGTTTTTCAATGCGGACGCCATTTGGCACAGGCTCGCCGGCGAAGTCCTCCGCCAGCCCGCGATACATCCAGGTCGCCGTGTTGAAGCTGCGCGTGACGAGATAGAGCATCACGTTCGTGAGCAGTTGGTCCTTGGAATAGACATTCTCGAAACCTTTGCGGATGTCGGACCAGCCGTGGAATTTCTCCGCGATCCAGGCACAGGCGCCCACCGGCGAATCCATCATTGCGTATGACAGCGTTTGCGGTTTGGTCGTCTGCTCGCGGAAATAAGCGCCTTCCAGTTCGAACAGCTGCCCCGCGCGCGCAGCATATTCTTTTTCTTCCTTGGTCTCGGGCAACACGCCCGGCGAACGCCAGCCGAACATATTGAGATGCACGGCGCGGCAATTCGGCGCGTCGTAACCCATCCAGCCGGAGACGGCACTGCCCCAATCGCCACCTTGCGCGATGTAATCCTTGAAGCCCAACATATCGCTCATCAGAGCATCGAAATGTTTGGCGGTGGTGCGGGGCCCGATCGGGCGCTTCGGTTTGCCGGAGAATCCATAACCCGGTAGCGACGGCACGATCACCGTGAAAGCATCCGCGACATTCCCGCCGTGCTTTTCGGGGTGGGCAAGCTTGTCGATGACGTGAACGAATTCGAACACCGATCCCGGCCAGCCATGACTGAGAATAAGAGGCCTAGGTGAGGCGCCGGAACCGTCCTCACGATAGAAGTGGATGTCGAGCCCGTTCACATCGGCAGTGAACTGCGGGAAGCCGTTCAGTGCTGCTTCCTGTTTGCGCCAGTCGTAGCCATCAACCCAGTAGGCGCAGAGCGATTTCATGTAATCGAGATTGGCGCCGTAAGCCCAACTATCCTCCAACCCTTCTCCACGCGGCATCTCGTGCCATTCATAGGCGCGAACCTTGGCGCGAATAGAATCGAGCGCGCTTTGTGGAATGTCGATTTTGAACGGCTTCGGAGCGGACATGGGCTTTCCCGGAATGCAGGTCGCGACAACCATAGCGCAATGGCGGACCAAAAAAAGAAAAGAGAACGAAACGTCCCCTTTTCCAATCTCGTATGACGGCGGTTTTACTTCGCCAGTTCGAACGTCAACGACGATACCCAGCCTTCATTGCCGACTTCATCTTTGACCTGCCACCAAACACCGTCTTTTTCGCCGGTCGGATAGAGCATCATGCCCCCCGATAATGAGCGCACGACGTGTCCCGTTCCGCCTGCATGGTCATACATGCGGCCAGTTTTGGTCATCGTCACAGCCTGTCCGGATGCTTCGGCCGACGCGCTCGATCCGTTTGCTGCCGGCAAGCCGCCCATGTCGTTCACAAGCTTCGTGTAGGCATCGATATAGGCCAACGTCACAACCTGGCCGATGTCGGTATTGGTGTAACTTGACGCCTCGGCGCCGCCGAAGCCACCCCAATTGCCCCAGCCGCCACCGGCACCGAAGCCCACATCGGTCTTCGATCCATGACCCTGTTCAATGGGACCGTCTTCGCTCGTGCGCACATCGACGATGGAGAGAACGACATCCGCCGTCGAGCTGTGGATGTTGATATTGGCGAGGACCGTGCCGAAGCCATGGCCGACAAAGCCGCCCAGAATACCGCCGACATTCGTGCCGCCGGCGTCGGAATTTTTTGAGGCGATATCCGGCACGAGAATGTAATCGGCCGCCTTGACCTGACCTTTACCGATATTCGATCCGTGCTGCAGGTCGCCGCCGGATGCAAGCGCGCGTTCCTGCTGCGCCATCTCAAAACCTTTGCCGCGATCTACAAGTGTGAAGCAGCCGGATTTGCGCACGAACACTTTCAGCAGATATTCGGGGGCCGCGAGGTTGAGATCCGACCACCAATTGTGATCCGGTTCGCGGATCGCGATGGTGCCCAGATTGCGATCGCAGGTCGGGATGTCCGCCATCTTGCGATCTGTTTTCTCCTTGATCGATTCCGCGTGCGCAGCAAACGCCGGCAGCACCAGCGCCGCCGCCGAAACGGCATAAGCGCAGAACAATGCTTTGGTCCGCATTTTCAACCTCGTGTTTTTCATGTGAATCCCCAAGGCGCCCGCGCAATTTCCGGACGGCGGCGCTGTTGCCACCGGCAAAGCCTAGCAAAAGGGGCAGAAACCGCAACCGTGAGTGGTCACAGTGTGATCACCACCAGCCGCGCCATTTGAACCAGATGACGGGCAAAACGATGGAAAGCACGATGAGAAAAAGCCCCCATTCATAGCCGTATGCCCAGTCATATTCCGGCATGCTCTTGAAATTCATGCCATACATGCTGGCAATGAAGGTGGGCGGAATACCGATGACGGACGCAATGGTGAGAACCTTGAAGATGTCGTTCTGTTCGGTGTTGATGAATCCAAGCACCGCATCGAGCAAGAACTGAACTTTGTTCGAAAGATGTACTTCGAAATCGGAAAGCGATTGCAGATCGTTGCTCACGGTTTTCAGCCGCGCCGCAACTTCGCTGCCCATCCAGTCTTTTGCCTTGTCGGCGGCATAAGGAACGACACGCTGCAGTCCCAGAATACTCTCGCGGATTTGGCTGAGCCTTTCACCGGCAACGCCGACCGTCACCAAGGTCTCGCGCATACGCTTGTTGGAGCGCGCGATGTTGTGCTGGCGCGTGTTGCTGTAGCGGCGAAAAACCGTCTGCGAAACCCCGTTCAGGCTTCCAGCGATCTGCTCCAGCATATCGGCGCCATAATCCACCATGCCCTCGATAAGCGCCGCGAACACCGCTGCGCTGGACGTGAGGGGTTCGCTTTGCTTGGTGCATTGCCTGGCCGCTGCCTGAAAAGCCTGCATCTCGGTGTAGCGCACGGTCACGAGAAATTTCTCCGACAGCACAAACCCAACCGGCGTCGGCCCGGGCTCCTCGCCATGGGCGGAGACCGGCAGGCTGAGCTGAATGACGCCTTTCTCAGCCTGTAGACGGCTAGAGGATTCGATCTCTTCCAGTTCCGCGCGGTCGGGAACAGAAATGGACAGGGCGGAAGAGACGGTTTTCGTCTCCTCCCCCGTAGGATTGAAAAGATCGATCCAGAGAGCGCCCTTGAGGCTGCCGCCGGAATCTGGAAATCGGTTCAACATGCCGTCACCCTCGATTCGCCCGCGAGAATACCGTCCAGAAGCAGTTCGTGCGCGGTTGTCCGGCGACGGACTGAACGTTAGCCTGCCGCGACTGATCGTGAGGGGCAACAATGAAGCGGCAGAGATCGTTCCTGACAGCACTAACACTGTCGGTATTTTGGGCATTCGGTTACGGCGGGGCGTCGGCAAGGGACATCGTTGTTCATGCTGGGAAGCTGATCGATGGCGCCTCCAAGACGGTGCAGAGCAACGTCTCAATTTTCATACACGACGATCGGATATCGGGGATTCAGCCGGGCTTCGCAACGCCGAAAGGCTTTACCGTCGTGGACCTCTCAAAATCGACCGTCCTGCCCGGACTGATCGATTGCCACGACCACATTACCAATCAGTTCGATGGCGGTAATCCCGTGGCCGAGGCCGTCACCGAAACTGATTACGACGACGCCGTGAAGTCCACGGCTTACGCGCGCACGACCTTGCTTGCAGGCTTCACCAGTATCCGCGACGTCGGTGCGGTGACCGGCGTGGTGGTGGCGCTCAAGCGCGCCATCGCGAAAGGCATCGTGGATGGGCCGCGCATGTGGGTGGCGGGCACGCCGTTGGGACCGACGGATGGCCACAATGACAGCGCCAACGGTTTCGATCCCGCCTTGTCGCATCCGGGCTGGACCGACAACATCGTCAACAGCCCCGAGGATGCGCGGCGCATTGTGCGCACGCTGCGGCGCGAGGGCGTCGATCTTATCAAGATCATGCCAAGTGGCGGCGTTCTCTCGATCGGCGACGATCCGAACATGCAATTGATGGCCGACGACGAGATCAAGGCCGTGATCGACACGGCGCATTCGCTGGGCCTGAAGGTAGCGGCACATGCGCATGGCAAGAAGGCAATCGATGCGGCAGTGCGCCTCGGGGTGGACTCCATCGAACACGGAAGTTTCGCCGATGCCGGCAGCTATCAGCTTATGAAGCAGCACGGCACTTATCTTGTCCCGACGCTGCTTGTGGCCCAGACCGTATACGACATCGCGCGGACGCATCCCGAACAGCTCAATCCGTCATCGGCGGCGAAGGCTCTGTTGGTGGCTCCCCGCATTCAGAAAAACCTGCACGATGCGTATGTGGCGGGCGTAAAAATCGCCTTCGGCACCGATCAGGGCCTTGCTCCGCATGGCACCAATGCGAAGGAATTTGCGCTGATGGTGAAGGCGGGCATGACGCCGATGGACGCCATCATGGCGGCGACGGGTTCGGGCGCGGATCTCATCGGCGATACCAACGACATAGGCAGCGTGCAGAAGGGCCGCTACGCCGACCTTGTTGCGGTGAATGGTGATCCGATCGCCGACATCACGCAGCTTCAGCACATCGCCTTCGTGATGAAGGGCGGCACGGTCTACAAGGCAAACGGACAGCCGTTGGCGCGGTAAACCGCTTAAACCAATGCGCCGTGGCAGTGCTTGAACTTGCGGCCTGAACCGCAGGGGCAGGGCGCGTTACGCTGAACTTTGCCCCAGGTTCTTGGATCATTGGGATCGACCGGGCCGTCATAGTCCCGCGCCGCGCGCATCGCGGCATAATCAGGCTCTGCGGGCGCCATCTCGTCCGTGCCCGTGAGCGGGTCGATATGCGAAGTCTGCATTCTCGGCAGCTGCTGCGGTTCGAGGACCGGCGGTTCCCCGACATTAATCTGCAAATGCATGAGCTGGCGCACGACATCGTTGCGCATCTTCGCCAGAAGCGTTTCGAACAGCTCGAACGCTTCGCTCTTGTATTCATTGAGCGGATCGCGCTGGGCGTAGCCGCGCAGGCCGACATATTGGCGCAGATGATCGAGGTTCACGATATGCTCTCGCCAGTCGTGATCCAGCGTCTGCAACAGCACAGCCTTTTCCACATAGCGCATCACGTCCGGGCCGGAATCTGCGGCGCGTTGAGCGGCGCGTATTTCGACGGCCTTCAGGATGCGCTCGCGTACTTCCTCGTCGGCGATGCCTTCTTCCTTCGTCCAGTCCACCACCGGCAGATCGACGCCGAAAATGTCGAGGACTTCCTGATGCAAGCCAGCCGCGTCCCACTGCTCGGCATAAGCCTTTTCGGGAATGTGTTTGGCGACAAGCTCCATCGTCACCTGTTCGCGGAAATCGGCGATCTGGTCGCTGACATCCTCGGCGCCCATGATCTCGCGACGTTGCTCGAAGATCACTTTGCGCTGATCGTTCAGCACATCGTCATATTTCAGGATGTTCTTGCGGATCTCGAAATTGCGCGCTTCGACCTTCTGCTGCGCCTTCTCAAGCGCCTTGTTCACCCAAGGATGCGCGATGGCTTCGCCCTTTTCGAGGCCAAGGCGCGTCAGAATCGTATCCATGCGCTCGGACCCGAAAATGCGCATCAGATCGTCCTGCAGGGACAGGAAGAATTTCGACGCGCCAGGATCGCCCTGGCGGCCTGAACGGCCACGAAGCTGATTGTCGATGCGCCGGCTTTCGTGGCGTTCCGTGCCGACGACGTAAAGGCCACCGCCTGCAAGCGCGCGCTCCTTGTCGGCGGCTACCTCCGCCCTGATCTGCGCGATGCGGCTGGCGCGTTCGTTCTCGTCCAGCAAGCCGCCGAGTTCATTGCGGATGCGCATGTCTGCATTGCCGCCAAGCTGAATGTCGGTGCCGCGACCGGCCATGTTGGTGGCGATGGTGACGGTGCCGGAGACGCCCGCCTGCGCCACGATGGAGGCTTCCTGCTCGTGAAAGCGCGCGTTCAGCACGTTGTGCTTGATCTTGCGGGTCTTGAGAAGGCCGGCGAGATGCTCCGACTTCTCAATAGAGGTGGTGCCGACAAGGATCGGCTGCCCGCGCTTCTGGCACTCCTCGATCAGCTTGATGATCGCATCGTTTTTCTCTTCCAGCGTGCGATAGACTTCATCGTCCGCGTCGGCGCGCTTCACTGGCAGATTGGTCGGCACTTCCAGAACATCCAGCTTGTAGATGTCCATGAACTCGGCCGCTTCGGTCAGCGCCGTGCCAGTCATGCCGGCCAGCTTGTCGTAAAGCCGGAAATAGTTCTGGAACGTGATTGATGCGAGCGTCACGTTTTCCGGTTGAATTTCGACGTTTTCCTTCGCTTCCAGCGCCTGATGCAGGCCTTCGGAATAACGGCGACCTTCCATCATGCGGCCGGTGAACTCATCGATAATGATGACTTTGCCGTCCTTGACGATGTAGTCGCGGTCTTTCTGGAAAAGCTTGTGGGCCTTCAGCGCCTGATTGGCGTGATGGACCATATTGATGTTTTCGATATCGTAGAGATCGCCAGTCTCCAGCAACCCTGCTTCGCGCATCGCATGCACCAGCCGTTCGTTGCCGGCTTCCGTCAGGGTAACGGTGCGCTGTTTTTCGTCCAGCTCGAAATCTTCCGACTGCAATTGCGGGATCAGCACATCGACGGTGCGATAGACCTCGGTCTGATCGTCGGTCGGGCCCGAAATGATGAGTGGCGTGCGTGCTTCATCGACAAGGATGGAGTCCACTTCGTCCACGATCGCGAAAGAATGACCGCGCTGCGCCATCGTCGCGATCGTGTATTTCATATTGTCGCGCAGATAGTCGAAGCCGAATTCATTGTTGGTGCCATAAGTGACATCGGCGGCGTACGCGACCTTACGTTCCTCGTCGGTCAGGCCGTGCACGATGCAGCCAACGGTGAGGCCGAGGAAACGGTAGATCTGGCCCATCCATTCCGCGTCGCGGCTGGCAAGATAGTCATTCACGGTAACGACATGTACGCCTTCGCCCGCGAGCGCGTTCAGATAGACGGGAAGTGTAGCAACCAGCGTCTTGCCTTCGCCGGTTTTCATCTCAGCGATGTTGCCGTAGTGCAGCACCATGCCGCCGACGAGCTGCACGTCGAAGTGGCGCTGGCCGAGCGTGCGCTTGGCCGCTTCGCGCACCACCGCAAAGGCCTCCGGAAGAATGTCTTCCAGCGTTTCGCCCTTCGCCAGACGCTCGCGGAAGGCGGGTGTCATCGCCTTCAGCTGATCGTCCGTCATCGGCAGGAATTTCGGCTCGAGCGCGTTGACCTCCTCCACCGTCTTCCACATCGGACGCAATTTGCGTTCGTTGGACGACCCGAAGAATCGCGATGCAATGCTGCTGAAACCGAGCATAAAGTCCTCAAAAGGCCAGGTAGGCCGGTATCTCGCAGGGAGCCGCCCGGCGAACGCGCAGCCGCACCGGGCAAATCGCATCACCCGGTCCGGCGCGGGGGAGACATAAGAACGGCCTTCCCCCTTGTCAATTCAAGGGATTCCGGGCTAATCCGCGCCGCCGATTTCGGGGAGTTCGATGGCGAAAAAGCAGGGGGCGGCCAAATCCGCCACCGGAAAGCCTGATGCGGCCAAGCCGAAGGCCGTGCACGCGGTTTCCCCGCTGGCGCCCCCCAAATTTGCCAACCTGCCGCCCTTGGCGGGTGTGCGCCTCGCTGTGGGCGAGGCTGGCATTCACTACAAGAACCGAACGGACGTGCTTTTGGTCACGTTGGCGCCTGGAACCCAGGCGGCCGGCGTGTTCACCAAGTCCAAGACAGCCTCGGCGCCGGTCGATTGGTGCAAAGCGCAACTCAAGTCCGGCACGGCACGCGCGCTTGTCGTCAACAGCGGCAATGCCAACGCCTTCACGGGAAAAGCCGGGCTGGACGGTGCGCGCAACGTCGCGCAATCCGCAGCCGCAGCGCTCGGCTGTCGCGCGCAGGATGTCATGCTCGCCTCAACCGGCGTGATTGGCGAGCCGCTTCCGGCTGAGCGCATCATGAAGATATTGGGAACGCTGGCGGAGCAGGGCGCCGCCGGCGGCTGGCGCGCTGCCGCCGAAGCCATCATGACGACGGACACTTTTCCGAAGCTCGCGACCGCATCGGCTCTTGTTGATGGCAAGAAGGTGACGATCAACGGTATCGCCAAAGGCTCGGGCATGATTGCGCCGGACATGGCCACGATGCTGTCGTTTGTTTTCACAGATGCCAATCTCCCCGCCGCCGTTTTGCAGGAGCTTCTCACGACGGGCACAAAAACATCGTTCAATGCCATCACGGTGGACAGCGATACATCCACCAGTGACACGCTGTTGCTCTTTGCCACCGGCAAAGGCGCGAGCCATCCTTCGATCGCCAAAGCAACCGACAAACGCTTGTCCGATTTCAGGCACAAACTCGATGCGGTGCTGCTCGATCTGGCGCTGCAAGTGGTGCGCGACGGCGAAGGCGCGCAGAAACTCATCCGCATCGATGTGACTGGTGCCGAGAATGATAGCGCCGCGCATCGCATCGGCATGAGCATCGCCAATTCGCCGCTCGTGAAGACGGCAATCGCTGGCGCGGATGCCAATTGGGGCCGGGTCGTGATGGCTGTCGGCAAAGCCGGCGAGAAAGCTGACCGCGACAAACTCAAAATCTCATTCGGCAATCAGGTGTTGGCTGAAAAAGGCGAGCGCGCTGCAAAATACGACGAAGCCGCCGCGACGAAAGCCGTCTCAGGCCGTGAAGTTCATATCGCCGTCGATCTGGGCATTGGCAAAGGCACCGCGCGCGTTTGGACTTGCGATCTCACCCATGGCTACATCGACATCAATGGCAGTTATCGCAGCTAGCGGCTTTCGCCCCGCGGAAAGTTCCAATTCGACACGGCGTCCGGCGTTCAGCGTCCTGATTGGTTACAATTTGAACTAATTTGTCGGTCAATTTCTTAAGCCGACCTTAAACCGGGCCCTCCATCATGGCAGCACAGGCGAGCCGTCTCACCCTTGTTGTGGCGTGCGCGCTGGTCGATCCCGACGGGCGCGTGCTGATTGCTCAGCGTCCCGAAGGCAAAGCGATGGCGGGGCTATGGGAATTTCCTGGCGGCAAAATCGAAACTGGCGAACGGCCCGAGGATTGTCTCATCCGAGAGCTCAGGGAAGAACTCGGCATTACGGTACTGGAAGCCTGCCTCGCGCCTTTTACCTTCGCTTCGCACAGCTATGCGGATTTCCATCTCCTGATGCCGCTGTATCTTTGCCGCCGGTGGGAGGGAACAGCCGTGGCACTGGAACACGCGGCGCTCAAATGGGTTCGCCCCAAAGATATGGCGCAGTATCCGATGCCGCCCGCCGATCTTCCGCTGATCCCCATGCTGCGCGATCTCTTGTAGAGCTGTTCTTCCGTTCGCAAGGCGGCGCGACCTCCATCGAATACGCGATGATTGCTGTGGGTATTGCGGTCGCGGTGCTGGCTGCCGTCAACACTTTGGGTGCCAATGTTATGGCGCTCTTCAACAAGGTCGCGGCGGGATTCTGACGCGCTAGCTTCGTTTGTTCGGCGCATTGTCGCCCGCTTTTTGTTCCACCGTTCCCAATGCATCCGCCAGACGCGTCCGTGCCGAACCGGGCTGGAGCGGTTTTTGCTGGCTCTCATGGGGTGCCCAGCCTGTCAGATAGACAATGTCGAATGTCGCGCGCAGACGGCTGTCGGGTTCGGCGTGGCTGGCCGCGTAATGCGCAAGGCTGGCGGAAAGAACATCGCGGCGCAGAAAGTTTCTTGCTCGCTGAACGAGCACACTGGTTTCTCCCGCGGCACGCAGATCGGAAATCAATGTCTTGAATGCGCCGTAGCGCACGACCGTCCGTTCGATGTCGGCGACTGGAAGGCTGAACCCGGCGCGCTGCAGCAATCCCCCCAGATCACGGACATCGGCGAAGGGCGAAACGCGCGGGCTCGCACCGCCGCTGACTTGTTCTTCGCCTGCCGCGAAAGCGTCTCGTAACTCGCGCAAGGTCTCGCCGCCGAACAGCGCCGCCACGAACAAACCATCCGGCTTCAGCGCCCGGCGAATTTGGATGAGCGCGCCAGGCAGATCGTTGACGGCGTGAAGGGCAAGGACACTTGTCGCCAGATCATAAGCACTCGGCTCAAGACTGAGCGTTTCGCCCCGCGCGAAATCCACCCGCGTCCATTTCTCGGACGACGGACTCAACAGCGCGAATACCGAATCCTGGCTCCCGAGGTCGAGCGCGTGATGGAATGTACGGTTCACCGCGCCGATGCGCTCCGCCAATTCCGCCGCCGCTTCCAGCGCCAGAAAGTTCTCGCCGCCAAGCCGTGTTGCGCGGGCGTGATGCAGCCCAATCGCCTTATGGTCAAAGATGTGGGGAACGCCGCTCAATCGGTGCAATTCTCAAAATGCCAGGCTAACCTAGTCAACATGGGTGCGATGTTCGAGAGCCAGGCAAGTTTGCTCGTTCTGCCGCGCCGCGTGGGCCGCGCGGTACTCGATTTTCTCTATCCGCCACTGTGCATGCTGTGCCGCGCTTTGGTGCGCGAGCCGGGAAACCTCTGCCCCGATTGCTGGCAGACGATCGCCTTCCTCGATGGGCCGATGTGCGACTGCTGCGGCTTGCCGTTCGAATTCGATATCGGGGCGAACACGCTCTGCGCAAGCTGTCTTGCCAGACCGCCGGCTTTCGACCGTGCCCATTCTGTGATGCGCTATGACGAAGTGAGCCGTGATCCCATTCTGGCGCTCAAACGCGCCGACCGGCATTAGCTCGTCCCGGCTTTCGCTCGCTGGCTGGAGCGGGCTGGGAACGCCCTGATCGCTGAAACGGATGTGATTGTGCCGGTGCCGCTCCATCGCTGGCGGCTTTGGTCGCGGCGCTTCAACCAATCGGCGCTTCTGGTGCAGGCGCTGGCGAGACAAAGCGGGAAATCCTTTTCGCCGCTGGCCTTAGCCCGAATCCGCCGCACCCCGAGCTAGGGCGAAATGCCAACCGCCAAGGCGCGGTGGCGCAATGTCCGCGGCGCTTTCAGGGTGAAGCCGGGCCGTGCAGCGGCGCTCAAAGGCCAAACCGTCCTTCTGATCGACGACGTTCTGACAACCGGCGCCACAGCGGATTCCTGCGCCCGCGTACTCAAACGGGCAGGAGCGGTGCGTGTTTTCGTGCTGACTTTGGCCCGGGTGGTGCGGCCTCTGTGACGCCGCAATTTCCGTTGTATATTGAATCAGCTGCGTAGCCGAAGAGTCGCCTGTGCCCAAGATCACCATCTACACCACGCCCATCTGCCCCTATTGCTATCGCGCCAAGCAGCTTCTGAAGAAGAAGGGCGCGGAATTCGATGAGATCGACGTGTTCATGGATTCAGACGCGCGCGCGCGGATGGAAGAAAAATCCGACGGCGCGCGCACAGTGCCGCAAATCTTTATCGGCGAAACCCATGTCGGCGGCTGCGACGATCTCTACGAATTGGATGGCGAAGGCAAGCTCGACCCCTTGCTGAGCGCATGACCATCTTCAAGGCCGCATGCGTCCAGCTTCGTTCCTCCGACGATGTGCATGAGAACATCCAGGATGCCTTCAATCTGATCCGCGATGCCGCGCGGCAAGGGGCGCAGTTCATCGCGACGCCAGAGAACACCACGCTGATGGCGCCGGACGGCGGCGCGAAACTCGAAAAGAGTTGCATCGAAAGCCATGATCCGGCGCTGCCGGAATTTCGCGCGTTGGCGGCCGAGCTTGGCATCTGGCTGCTGATCGGTTCGCTGGCCATCAAGGTCAGCGGCGAGAAAACCGCGAACCGCTCCTTTCTGATCAATTCCGACGGCCGCATCGCGGCGCGCTACGACAAGATCCACCTGTTCGACGTGGATCTTCCACGTGGCGAGAAATATCGCGAGTCCAATACGGTCGCCGGCGGCAACGCGGCCGTCACCGCAGAACTGCCATGGTGCAAAGCGGGCCTCACTATCTGCTACGATTTGCGCTTCCCGCAGCTCTATCGCGCTTTGGCGAAATCCGGTGCGACGCTGCTCACCGTGCCCAGCGCCTTCACCGAAACGACGGGCAAGGCGCATTGGCACGTTCTGCTGCGCGCCCGTGCCATCGAGAATGGTGCTTTCGTAATCGCACCGGCGCAGGGCGGCACGCATGCTAACGGCCGCAAGACCTATGGTCACTCGCTGATCGTGGCGCCTTGGGGCGAGATATTGACAGAGGGCGGCACCGATCCCGGCGTGTTCATTGCGGACATAGATACATCGCTAGCCGCGGATGCCCGCGCGCGCATTCCCAACTTACAGCACGACGCCAATTTCACGGGCCCTTGAAAGCAGTGGCTGGGATCGAAATGCCTGTGGGTTAAACGAGCGTTTCAGAAATCTTTGAAATCCTTACCTTTTTATTATCCCGCACCGTTGGCGCAGGCGTACTGCCTGTCCTACGCGAATGCGCGTGTGATCTCGACGGTGGGACGTGCCGTTCAATTCGATTTTGGGGGACATATGAAGAGGCTTTTCAAAAATGAGCGAAGCGTTGCTGCAACTTTTGTCGCTTGTGCGCTAATTGCATCGCTGTCTTTCGCAATTCCGATGATAAGTGCGAGAGCTGACGACAATCCCACCCCAAATCCACAACCTTCTCCGACGCCGACAGCGCCGCAACCTCAGAACGACGTTCCGGGGACGGGGCAGAAAATGTTCAACAAGAGTGCGGCGGACAAGGTCAGCGGCTACCTCAAGCGCATGAACGACGCGATCAAGGCCTGCGACAAGGCGGCTTACGATCTCGCGTTGAACGACTTCAATTATTTCGTGAATCATGGTTTCGAGTAAAATTTCGACCCGTTCTACAAAAGCGAGGACGATATCCGGCATAACGCGCCATACCGCGATGCACGCCGCGCGGGGAGATTTCCAAACCTCAGTCCCGAATATCGCAAGAACCATCCTAACGGTTATGCGACGAAGTCTGATTACGACGCGGACCAGGCTGCCCTGAAGGCGATCACGCCGCCGGTCTTTACCGATGTATGCCTGCCGAATAGTGTCCCGGTGACGACACCGGCTCCGCACCCGAATCCGAAGATGCCGGGTTTGCTCGATCATCTCGACATCGCAATCGGCGTGGGCAGCGGTAATAGCCATCTTCACGCAAAGCGCGACCGCAAAGATAACAAACATAAAGCCAAGGACGATTCGAGCAGTAGCGTTGATCACCCTGGCGACACCCCGCCATCGCCGCCACCACCCAAGGGCTGAGCGCCCCGCCATTGGCCTGCGCCCGCATTTCCAACTTGCAACACCGTGCTAATTTCACGGGGACCTGATGCCGAGCCGAACCGTCACCATGCTGCGTACGCGCCTGTTGATCTTCACGGTCCTCGGTATTGTGATCGGTGCGGCTGCCTTCATGCCTTTGTTGACCTCTTTCATGATTTTTGACGCCGGAGAAACCAAGGAAGCGTGGACTACCTTCATCGTGATCTGGTGTGTGCCGCTGATGATGATCGTCAGCCTGGTGCTCGCCTGGATCGGCTACTCGATCGGTTCCTATAACTTCACGCGCTTTTCGCTGTTTGTGGCCGCCATTCCGCTGGTTTTGCTGGGACTTCTTGCGGCAATGACCGGATTGGGAATGCTCTCGGATATGACGTCGTCCTGAACCGCACGGTCGCGCGCGTCTTGCGAAGCGGGAAGTTAACGCCCATCTTTCAACGGTATGTGTAAGAGAGCGTAGCTTTCGTGATCGTTTACAGTCTCACTTGCGCCAGGGAGCACAGCTTCGAAGGCTGGTTCGCCAGTTCGTCGGCGTTCGATGAACAACAGGCAAACGGTAAGCTTGTCTGCCCGGTCTGCAATACACGCAAGGTTTCGAAGGCGATCATGGCGCCTGCGCTGTCCACCGCGGTGGGCAAACAGAAATCGGCTCCAGCGCCGGAAGAACTGCGCAAGATGCGTCAGTTCATGACGGGGCTGCGCAAGCATATCGAAGAAAATGCGGAGAATGTCGGGCAGAAATTTCCCGAAGAAGCCCGCAAAATTCACTACGGTGAAATCGAAGAACGCCCGATCTATGGCGAGGCGACCATCGCGGAAGCCAAGGAGCTGATCGAAGAGGGCGTGGACGTTGCGCCCCTGCCGCCGGACCTCGACGAAGTCGCGAACTAGCCGCTATTCCACGACGACCGCAGCGGGGATATCGCATTTTGCAGCTAGATAGTTCTGCACGTTTGCAGCGTAGGGGTAATCGTTGATGTCGATCGCCCGAGTTGCGTAGCAATTCTGTGCATCGACAGACCGGCCACCAGCCCACGCGATACCTCCTCACGCTCTTGAAGCGATAAGGATAGCTGAGATCTGACCCTGCGGGTTGGTGCGATACCGCCCTTGGACAACAGCACGCCAAATACCGATGCCGCATGCTTGCCGAGCGCGCGACCTATATCGCTAAGAGACCCGCCGGCACGCCATCTCTTCCAAAGCTCTTCCTTTTGCTCAAACGACAGTCCAGGTCGACCCATTTGCGCCATTGCAAACTCCCCAGGGGCAGCATGTTTTCAATCATGTTGCTTTCACCCATTGAATCCACCGGTGCCTTGTTTGGTTTGACGCCGTCTCAACACCAGTCAGGTGAAAGCAATTGGACCGGTAGAATCTCCAAATGCGGGGATGAGATGATGCGGGTGATGCTCTATAAGGCGGCTCAGACTATGCTG
>Ga0209483_1000081_pt1 | contig 94410 bp, 94 predicted proteins | sample NGEPerA_FD_184508 | JGI IMG/M metagenome (GOLD analysis project Ga0209483, IMG submission 184508) | Arctic peat soil microbial communities from the Barrow Environmental Observatory site, Barrow, Alaska, USA - NGEE PermafrostL2-A... | ecosystem: Environmental > Terrestrial > Soil > Wetlands >... | reverse complement strand
AGAAGGTGCCGCCTAAGTTCGAGGCCAAGGTCGGCGACACGCTCCCCCAAACGATGGCCCTTGATGTCATGCCGGAGCGGCTGGTTGCGCGCGAGCCATCACTCCAGCCCTACGGCTATGCCAAGCTGCCGAATGAGGTGCTGGTGATCGATCCAATGAAGAAGACGATCATCGCCATTCTTGCGCGCCAGTCTGCGACCAGCGGCAAGGATCTGCCGCCTGCCGACTGGGCGGCAACGCACGGCCGTGAACTCACGGGCCAGGCGCCGGAGCAGCCGGCCGCGCAGAACGAAGCGCCGGAAGCTGCCGGAGACGCCGGCGACCGGTCGAACGGCGCCGAGCACAACGCCAACGAAAAATAGCGGGTAATGAGACCTCACCGGGACCCGTCATCTGACAGAGGCCTTGCCTTGCTTTTTCCCGCCTAATCCGACTATAACCCGCGCGTTCCGTCGATCCTGGTTGGGAGCTGAACGAACGGCCGTTCTATGACCCTCGGTCATGAACGGTAGGGCCGCTGTGCCCGTCGTCCCGTGTTCCCGCCTTCTGAGCATTCGAGCCTTTCCCGAAGGGCTCGAGGGGCTAAGCGCCGGGGTCGCGGCCATGGGCTAAACAAGGAAAGGCATTTCATGCCGCTATACGAACACGTCTATCTCGCGCGCCAGGACCTGAGCGCGCAGCAGGTCGAGGAGTTAACCGCCAAGCTGTCCGCCGTCATCACAGAGGCAGGCGGCAAAATCGCCAAGACCGAATATTGGGGCACGAAGTCCCTCAACTATCGCATCCGCAAGAACCGCAAGGCGCATATGACGCTGCTCAACGTCGATGCGCCGCCGGTGGCCCTCAACGAGATCGAGCGCCAGGAGCGGCTCAACGAAGACGTGCTGCGCTATCTCACCATCCGCGTCGAGGAACACGAGGAAGGTCCCTCCGCGATGATGCGAAAATCCGACCGCGACGATCGCGGCGATCGCGGCGATCGGGGTGACCGCGGCGACCGTGGCGATCGCGGACGCGGCGAACGCCGCCCGCGGCGCGACGACGACGAGGCCGATGCTCCGGCCATCGCAGCGGTGGAGGAATAGATCATGGCATTCGGATCATCCCAAGGCGGTGGTAGCGGTGGCGGTGCGCGCAGGCCATTCTTTCGCCGGCGCAAAACCTGTCCGTTCTCCGGCACCAACGCGCCCAAGATCGATTACAAGGACGTCAAGCTATTGCAGCGCTACGTGTCGGAGCGCGGCAAAATCGTGCCGAGCCGCATCACCGCGGTGTCGGCCAAGAAACAGCGCGAATTGGCGCAGGCGATCAAACGCTCGCGCTTCCTCGGGCTGCTGCCTTACGTGATTAAGTAAGGTTTCGAAAAGCGAGGCTGGCGGGGACACCCGCCAAGCCGAGGGTTGGGACGGACATGGTCCGTCTCTAACCGCTCGAAAGGAGCGGGACAGCTGGATGATGCTAATCGTACTCATTGGGATTGGCTCTGGCGCCGCGGCGGCTTTGCTGTTCGCTTCGGTCACGTCGGGCGTTTTGCTGTCGATTCCGCTGTTCTATCTGGCGCCGCTGCCGATCATGATCGCGGGGCTGGGCTGGAGCCATTGGGCGGCCGTCACCGCGGCACTGACCGGCGCGCTGGCGCTCGCAATCGCCTTCGGCCCGATCTTCTTCTTTACGTTTCTGGCAGGCGCCGGGATTCCGGCCGCATGGCTTTGTTATCTGACGATGTTGGCGCGCCCCGTCGGCAATGGCGGCCATCCTGCGCTCGAATGGTATCCGCCTGGCCGGCTGGTGATCTGGGCGGCGGTTCTTGCCGCGCTGGTCGTGGTGGTCGCTATCCCCAATTTCGGCACCGATGCCGACAGCTTTCACGCCGGTCTGCGCAACGCGCTGATGCACATCTTGCGCGCCGAAACTGGTACGCCGGTGGACGCCACGCCCGCTTTGCCCGGCGTGAGCAATGCCGACCGTCTGGTCGACTTTCTGGTGGTCGCCATTCCGCCGGCAGCGGCGGTGCTGGCGAGCATTACCAACGTGCTCAATCTGTGGCTGGCCGCGCGCATCGTGAAATTTTCCGGCCTGCTGAAGCGGCCGTGGCCGCCGCTCGCTGCCATGTCGTTTCCGAAGCTGTTGACCGCGACGCTTGCGCTCGCCGTCATCGTGAGCTTCATCGGCGGCCTCATCGGCATTATCGCCGGCGTCCTGTCGGCAAGCCTGCTGATGGCCTACGGCATTCTCGGCTTTGCGGTGCTGCACACCATCACCCAAGGCATGGATGCGCGCGTCTTCCTGCTCGGCGGCGCTTATGCAGCCGTCTTGGTTTTCGGCTGGCCGGTACTGGCGCTCTGCGCGCTCGGCCTGATCGAGGCAGCCACGGATTTGCGCGCGCGCATCGCCCGCAAAAGGGGGCCGCCCGCGCGCACCTGATGAAGAGACCTTCACCGGCAACCTGAATTATCGATCAACCAGTTCAACCCGAGGAGTAACGACAATGGAAGTGATCCTGCTCGAGCGCATCGGCAAGCTCGGCCAAATGGGCGACGTCGTGCGCGTCAAGGACGGCTATGCCCGAAATTTCCTGCTGCCGCGCGGCAAGGCCTTGCGTGCCACCGAGGATAACAAGTCGAAGTTCGAGGGTATGAAGGTCGAGTTGCAGGCGCGCAATCTCGAACTCAAAGGCGGCGCCGAAAAAGTCGCCTCCAAACTCGACGGCAAGACCATCGTGGTGATTCGGCAGGCTTCGGAATCCGGCCAACTGTTCGGCTCGGTGTCGACCCGCGATATCGCCGGCCTGCTCACGCAGGATGACGCCAAGGTGAACCGCACGCAGGTCGTGCTCAACGCGCCGATCAAGACCATCGGCCTCTACAAGGTGCCACTGACGCTGCATCCGGAAGTCGAAACCATCGTCACCGTCATCGTCGCGCGCAGCGCGGGCGAAGCCGAGCGCGTCGCGCGCGGCGAGGACGTGACCGTGCGCCGGGAAGACGCCGAAGAGGAAGCCGCGGCGGCGTTGGCGAACGCCGAAGCTTTCTTCGAGCCGGAAGCCGCTAAGGCGCTGCAAGAAGGCGACGAGGCGGCGGCGGCGGACGCCGAGACTGGCGCGGAAGTTCCCGCGGCAGAGAACAAAGCTGCCAAAAAGGCCAAGAGCAAAAAGAAGAATACCGAGGACAGTGAAAGTTCGGAGTGATCAACGCGCCGTTCTGTGCGTGTTACTCCGATTTCTCTGGCTTCTCGGGCTTGGCTTCCGGCGCCGCATCCGCCTTCGGTTCGGCGGGTTTCGCGTCGTCCGATTTGGGCTCGGCCATCTTGGGTTCGGCTGTCTTGGGTTCGGCTGTCTTGGGCTCGGCCGTCTTGGAATCCATACGTTTTGCTGTGGATTTGGCCTCGCCGCGCTTGGCCTCGCCCGGATTTTTCTCGTCCGGTTTGGCTTTGTCATTGCCCTTGGCGGCGCGCTTGGTGGCGGCCGGACCCTTGGCCGACGCCGGCGCATCGGGCAACGATTCCAGATACTTAGCGACCACGTTGGCCGACTGTTGGCTGGCCGTGTAGTGCTGCTTGAGGAAGCCGGAAAGCCCGAAAAGACCGCCATTTTTTGCCAGACCCTGCGGACTTTTATGGCAAAGCGCGCAATCGGAAGCGAACAGCTGTGCGCCGGTTTTGCCAGCGTCCAGGCTCTCCTGGCCGGCTGCCGGCCCAGCCAAGGCGAGCGCCAAAACCGCCATCACCAGCCCAGTGCCGCGATTTATCCCCGTCATGGTCCTCGGCCTTTCAATCACTTGCCTTATGTCGCCCACCGCACGGTAACCCGCGGGCATTGTTGATAGCCTATTAGCGTGGGATTGTGACCTTCGCCAGAACCGCCTGCCTGGCATATGTTTGCGTTGCTGATGCGGCGGAACTTTGATTAAACGCTAAGCGTTGTTCGTCAGGCGCATTTGTTGGCGGGGGCACAAAGCCCGTAACGCGTGGATGTAAGTAACGGTGGCGGCCGATGGACCGGTTGCTTCGATTTCTGCTTGAGACCTTTATCCGCCGGGGGACATTCCGGGTTACCACCTCGCGCGGCACGGTCTTAACGTTCGGCGATGGGACCGGCCGGCCGGTATCGGTTCGCTTTACCTCGCGCGCCGCCGAATGGGCCATCCTGCTCGATCCCGAACTTAAATTCGGCGAAACCTACATGAACGGCACGTTCGTGGTCGAGCAAGGCTCGATCGCCGATGTTTTGGCCATTTGTCTCGGCCAAAAAACAGAAGTCCCGCACTGGGCCCGGCTGCAATGGCTGCTGCGGTTTGTTTATCGCCGCGTCCAACAGTTCAATCCGCGCCGGCGCGCGCGTCATAACGTCGCGCATCACTACGATCTCGACGGCCGCCTATATTCGCTGTTTCTCGACGCCGACCGGCAATATTCCTGCGGCTATTTCGAAAGCCCCGGGCAGTCGCTCGACGACGCCCAGCTCGCAAAGAAACGGCATATCGCCGCCAAATTATTGGTAAAGCCCGACCCCTCCAAAAAAGACTTGCGCGTGCTCGACATCGGCTGCGGCTGGGGCGGGTTGGGCCTGTATCTCGCTGAGACCGCCGGCGCTGACGTTACCGGCGTCACGCTGTCGCAGGAGCAGCACGCCATCGCCAACGAGCGCGCCGCGGAAAAGGGGCTGACCGAACGCGCGCGCTTCAATTTGAAGGATTATCGCGACGTCGAGGGGCCGTTCGATCGCATCGTGTCAGTCGGCATGTTCGAGCATGTCGGCGTCAATCACTACGACACTTTCTTCCGCAAGAGCGCGCAATTGCTTTCCGACGACGGCGTGATGTTGCTGCACGCCATCGGCCGCTCCGAAGGACCCGGCATCACCAATCCGTGGATCTCGAAATATGTCTTCCCCGGCGGCTATATCCCCGCGCTCTCGGAGGTGTTGCCGCGGATCGAGAGTGCCCGCTTGCTTGTTACCGACATCGAAATTCTGCGGCTGCATTACGCCGAGACGCTGAAGGCCTGGCGCCAGCGCTTCCTCGCCCATCGTGCTGAGGTCGAGCGCATTTACGACGAGCGTTTCGAGCGAATGTGGGAATTCTATCTCGCGTCGTCCGAAATGTCGTTCCGCGAGCAGAATATGATGGTGTTCCAGATCCAGATCACCAAGCGACAAGGCGTGGTGCCGATGACGCGGGACTACATCGTGCGTGAGGAACAGCGCTTGCGCGGCGCCGAACGTGTGCGCCACGCGCCATTGCGGCTCGCCGGCGAGTAGATCGCCGAAACCACCGCGCGCGCGCCGCCACGGTCAAGATAAAACCGATTTTGTTCACCGCTGTTTAGCCCTTGTGAATTGCGGGGCAACCGCACGCGTAGTGCCGTGCCATTCGGGAAGCCCGTGCTATGCCACATTTCAAGAGTAAGCATAGACATCCATGGCCCCTCTCGATTCGGCGCTCCGTAAGCAGGTTGAAGAGCCTGCCCAGAACTTCCGTTCCGCTCCGCACAATATCGAAGCGGAGCAGGCGCTATTGGGCGCGATCCTGGTCAACAATGAAGCCTTCTACAGGGTCTCGGATTTTCTCAATCCCGAACATTTTTTCGAACCGATTCATCAGAAAATCTATCAGCTTACGCGCGACCTGATCCGCGCCGGCAAGGTCGCAACGCCGATCACGTTGAAAACCTTCATCGGCGCCGATGTCGATATCGGCGGCATGACGGTGAGCCAGTACCTGGCGCGGCTCGCCGCCGAAGCGACCACCATCATCAATGCCGAGGATTACGGCCGCACCGTCTACGACCTGTCGATCCGCCGCGCGCTGATCATCGTCGGCGAGGACATGGTCAACGTCGCCTTCGACGCGCCGGTCGATTTCGCGCCGCGCGCGCAGATCGAGGACGCCGAACGCAAACTTTACGAATTGGCCGAGACTGGCCGCTACGACGGCGGCTTCCAGCGCTTCGCGCAATCGCTGACCACCGCGATCGACATGGCGGCGCATGCCTTCCAGCGCGACGGAAAGTTGTCAGGCGTCTCCACCGGGCTCGACGAACTCGACCGTATGATGGGTGGCTTGCAACCATCCGATTTGATCATCCTGGCCGGCCGCCCCGGCATGGGCAAAAGCGCGCTCGCCACCAATATCGGATACAACGTCGCGCGCGCTTGGCGCGGCGAAGTGCGGCCCGACGGCCACACGGTCACCGCCAATGGCGGCATCGTCGGCTTCTTCTCGCTGGAAATGTCGGCCGAGCAACTCGCCACCCGTATCATCGCCGAGCAGACCGGCATTCCGTCAAACCAGATCAGGCGTGGCGGCATCAGCGAGGCCGAGTTCGAGCGCATCAAGGACCACTCGATCGAATTGCAGAACTTGCAGTTCTTCGTCGATGAAACCGGCGGTCTATCGGTGGCGCAACTGGCCGCCCGTGCGCGCAGGCTCAAGCGCCAACGCGGCCTCGATCTGCTGATCGTCGACTATCTGCAGTTGCTGCAAGGCTCGACCCGCCGTTCGGCGGAAAATCGCGTGCAGGAAATCACCGAGATCACCACCAAGCTGAAAGCTCTGGCCAAGGAACTCAACGTGCCGGTGCTGGCGCTCTCCCAGCTCTCGCGTCAGGTGGAGAGCCGCGACGACAAACGTCCGCAGCTTTCGGACTTGCGTGAATCGGGCTCGATCGAGCAGGACGCCGACGTGGTGCTGTTCGTGTTCCGCGACGAGTATTATCACCAGATGCGCAAGCCGCTGGAAACCAACCGCGAGAAATTTGCCGAATGGCTGGCGGAAGGCGAAAAGGTCCACGGCCGCGCCGAGGTCATCATCGGCAAGCAGCGCCACGGCCCGACCGGCACGGTCGAACTGCAGTTCGAAGGCGCCATCACGAAATTCTCGACCCTGGCAAAGCCCGACCACCTGCCGGAACGCATCGGCTAGTCCCCGAACACGGGCCTTGGTTTTCCGCATTCTGATCCAAATCGACACGCCATGGAACAAATCTAGGGCAAGCGCGTTGCTTGAATTAAGGGCGAACAGAAAACTTCTTTTAGCTATTTTAGCAGGTTTTACTTTCTTCCAGCCGCTTTACTTTCTTCCAGCTCATGTCAGTGGCCGGATACCGCTCTCGTCAGGCGCCGGCTACGCCGATCGGATGGATGTTCAATTCCACGGCACGTTTCGCCGTGTCCGCTTTCTATTCTTGATTCTAAAAATGCATCCCGAAACCGATATGAGAAAAATTATGAACGCAGCCGACCAACCCCACAACAATCAACTTAACAGGACGCTTGAAACCATCGGCCAAGGCGCCATCGCCGGCGCGGCCGGCGGCCTCGCCGAAATAGCTTGGGTCACACTTTACGCCGCAGCGACAGGCGCCAATCCGGCGGCGCTGGCGCGCGGCGTAACAACGGCTGCGGGGATGAACGCACTGTTCCCGGCAGATCCAATCGCTTTGGGCGTGACCGTCCATATGGGGATCGCCGTGACGCTCGGAATTGCGCTCGCTTTCGTCTGGCAGGCGCTGTCCTCACGTCACATGCAGACAATCAGTCCGTTTCCATTCACGGTCGCCGCGCTTGCCGCCGTATGGGCGATCAATTTCTTCGTCGTGCTGCCGATCGTCAGCCCGGCTTTCATTCAACTGGTGCCGTATTCAGTTAGCCTGATTTCGAAATTGCTGTTCGGCTTGGCGGCCGCGGGTGTCTTTCGTCAACTGGCCACCCCGGCCTTGAACATGGAGCGAGCGCGGATTGCGCCGCGCTTGCCATGATGCGCGCCTTGAGCCTCGCTGCCCGCACGCCACTTCAGGAAAGAAATTGAATATGTCTGAAACAAAACTGGATCGCGGCATTATCTTCCTGCTGCGCGTCTTCGTGGGCTCACTCTTCCTTTACGCCGGCAGCTGGCAAATCCTGCAGGGCTACAGCGCCGGCGGCTTCCTCACCCACGTGAAGACCTTCCATGATTTATTCGCACCATTTGCGACGCCGGCATTGCTGCCCTACACCGACTTTCTGATGAAGTGGGGTCATCTGCTGATCGGATTATCGCTGGTCTCGGGGCTGATGGTGCGGATCAGCGGCCCGTTCGGCATTCTGCTCATGATCACCTACCACTTCGCGCATATGGACTGGCCGTTCATCGGCGATCACCTCAGCCTGTTCGTCGATTATCATCTCGTCTACGCGGTCGTGATCGTCTACTTGATGGCTCATCACGCCGGTCACGTTTGGGGTCTCGACGGCCTCGTCGACCGATTGCCGCTGGTCGCGCGCAATCCCAGCCTGCGGCCGCTATTCGCCTGATTTTAGAAAAATGGCTTATCCCCTTGAGTCAGGCACTAACCATTTCTAGTGGTTCCGGTCGTTTACCTCGTTTCGCCGTGCTACGCGACTGGAATCTCGTCGCGTCACCAGACCAGCCGCTGGAAGTATGACCGCCCGCCGTCGCTGCAGCAATTCATGGCGACGTTTCCGGACGATGCCGCATGCGCCGAATGGCTGGCGCGCCGACGCTGGCCTGACGGCTTCGTGTGCCCAGCTTGCAGCGGCCTGAAGGGCTGGAGGCTCGAAGCTAAGCCGTGGACTTGGGAATGCGCTGGTTGTGGACGACAGACCTCGACCACCGCTGGCACCATGATGCACCGGACACACCTGCCGCTGCGCACGTGGTTTCTGGCAGCGCATCTAGTCGCGACGCACTCAAACGGAATATCCGCGCTGCAGCTTCAGGCAAAGCTCGGCATCGGCTCCTACAAGACCGCCTGGCTGCTGCTGCACAAGCTGCGCAAAGCCATGGTCGACCCGGAACGCGATCCGCTTGAGGGAATGGTCGAGGTCGACGAGAGCAGCATCGTCTACCGGACCAAGGACGACCCAGTCGCTGGCGGACAGGGCCGCAGCGCCGAGGGCAAGATACTGATCGCGGCCGCCGTCGAGACCTTGCCGGGCGGCAGAGCCGGGCGGATTCGACTGACGACGATCAAAGACTATTCTGCGGCGACGCTGCAGCGGTTCGTGGCTGACAATACGATCGACGGCTCGACGATCCTGACCGACGGGTTCTCGGCCTATCCGGGAATGCGCAGCCGCAACCACGTGCCGAGGGTGGTCGGCACTATGGCCGCCCATTTGCTTCTGCCGTGGGTCCACCGGGTCTTCGCCAACCTCAAGCGGCTGGCGCTCGGCGTCTATCACGGGTTCCGCCGCAAGCACATCCAAGCCTACCTAGACGAGTTCGTGTTCCGCTGGAACCAGCGGCGGCACTACAGTTCGGCATTCGATACGCTGATGGGGATCGGGCTGCGGACGGGGCCGATCCCTTATCGAGTTATGGTTGGAATATCATAACTCGATATCTTATGGGCCCGTGATACCGATCCGGCCCGCAGCATCGTAAGAACTCTGCGTGAGCCCTTCCGGTTTGCCGTCGACAGGCCTAAGTTCGGTTAGGCAATGATTGGGACCACATGTTGGACACACCACTGAATCTTTCCGAAGCGATCACGGAAGATGGCCGCGTGCTGCGCGAAGTCTGCGGCCTGTTAAGGACGCGCAAATCTCCGGCCGAGTGGCCGATGACGACTCGCGAAGCGCTCCGCATTGCGCTCAACCCGGACCCCCGACAGACGAGAGAGATGGCGAAAGCGGCAAGGCTCGAACGTCACCTGTTCGGGACAGTGCCACAGCCCCACCTCGATGCAGCAAATGTACCGGTCGGACGGATCGCCGACCGGCTCAGAGCGGATTTGGCCGACCTCGTTCCGTTCGGCGCGGGCTTTTACCTGATCGACTACAACGAGGTTGTCGCCGGATGGACGGCCCCGAACATCTCGCGCTAGAAGACGCGCTGAACGTCATTCGAGACCTCCTCGGCGAGCAGTTGAGGCTGACCGGGCGTCTTCCCAAGACGGTCGTCACGATCGGCGGTACTGCATTGGCGGTCCGACGCATCCGAGAACGCTCCGACGACGTCGATCTCTACATGTCGGAAATGGAGGACGCCGCGGTGTTGTCGGTGCAGGATGCTTATCGGCGCAAACACGGCCCGGCATTCAAGATTGATGCCACACCTGTAAACACGCTCTGGGGCGACATAGCCGTAAACGACATCGACGAATCTCCGGCCGTCACTACTCTCGAAGTGCAAGGGCACATCGTAGAAATACGCGCTCTATCCGCCGAGACTATGTATCTGCTGAAGGCGGCAGCCTATCGTCCGAAGGACATCCCCGATCTGCCGCTCATAGCTGCCAAATGTTCCTCGCAATCGCTGATCGCTAGAGCGAAACAGATGTTTCCGTGGTACGCGGACCGCAACGCATTTCCTCAGTACGCCGAGCGCCTGGCGCGATGCGTGGCGCGGGATTTCGACATGCGTCTCGAAGCGGTTGATGTGCTGTTCGGACTTTCAGACGCAGTGTCTGGCAAGGTGAAGGAAATACGCGCCGGGCTGCAGGTCCAGTTCTTCGCGATGGCACGGGCGGCGATGGTGCGGAGGCCGGACCTGATCGAGGTCAACCTGCGCGACCGGATGAGCATGATCTTCGATGCCGTTGCCGCTGGCGCGCCGGAGGAGCTGATTGATACCTTGGCGCAGCATCCGCGCGAGGCGTCTGATATGGCCATCAACGCTCTGAAGGCGGCAGATCCGAAGAGGCACACGGCTTGGCTTGCGGCCTTGGCGCGGAGCAGGAAATCGGCCCCCGCTGAAGACCGCAAGACATTGCTGGTGAAGAACGTGGTCGATGCGGCACGGGCAAGGAGATTTGATCTCCCCGGCAACGTCGAAGAAAAGCTCACCATCTACGCTGAGGAGCTAAGCCTACAAGCGATGATATCCGAGATTGGGACTGCAACATCGTTCCAGTCTCTTCTTGACGCACATTCGATCACCCTCCCTTCTGACGATCACGACTGACCCCGTCACGCCGTTAGAGCGCCGTCCAGCAGCACATAGGACGAGCTTGTGCTGCATCGCCGGCGCGCGTCTGTTCCCCGAAACACACGGGTTTCAATCGAATTTGCCGGATACCCCATTTTCATTGAGCCGCGATACAGCCTGTCGCCGCATTCCGCCCATATCCTGAAAAACACACGCTGTCGTAGTACCGTAGTTAACGGGATAAGCCATTTAGAAAATTACGACTTGCACGAGAGGGCCGCTGTCAGGTGCAGCGGCCCTTTTGCGTAAAGTTGCTCTAAACTTGAGGTCATCCTGCCCCGCATAGACGAACGGGGTTTGCCCCGCTAAATAAAGCCTATGTCCGAGGCCCCATCCGTATCCGCACCCGATCTGGTCCCACCGGAGCCTTCCGCGGGGGACAAATCCGTCGGCCCGCCAGCGGCCGAGGCGGGCGGCATTCTCACGATCGATCTTTCCGCCATCGAAGCCAATTGGCGCGCGCTCGGGCGCCGCGCCATGCCGTCGGAATGCGCTGCCGTGATCAAGGCCGATGGCTATGGCTGCGGCATCGAGAAAATCGCTGGCGCCTTGTCCAAAGCCGGCTGCAAAACGTTTTTCGTCGCCGACCTGACTGAGGCGCGCAAGGCGCGCACGGCAGCATCGGAGCCCGCGATCTATGTGCTCAACGGGCTGATGTCGGGCACCGCGCCAGCTTACGCCGACGCCCGCGCGCGGCCGGTGATCGGCAGCATGGTCGAATTGGCGGAATGGGATGCGTTCTGCTCGGCCAACCAGTGGCACGGCGGCGCGGCGCTTCATGTCGACACCGGCATGAACCGGCTCGGCATTCCGGTGAATGACGCGGCAGCGCTGGCGCCGCGCATCCGCGCCGAAAACCACGGCATCACTTTGCTGATGAGCCATCTCGCTTGCGCCGAGACGCCCGAGCATCCGCTCAACGCCCAGCAGATAGGCGTCTTCCGCGAGGTGCGCATCCTTTATCGCGGCATCCCCTCCTCGCTCGCCAATTCGTCCGGAGTTTTCCTGGGGGCTTCCGCCCATTGCGACATGGTGCGGCCAGGCGTCGCGCTCTACGGGGTCAATCCGATCCCCGGGCAGAGCAACCCGATGCGCTCGGTGATCGAACTGCAGGCGCGCATTGCGCAAGTGCGAACCGTACCGCGCGGCGAGACCGTCGGCTACAACGCCGGCTGGACCGCCAAGCGCACGACCCGCATTGCCGTTGCGGCGGTCGGCTATGCCGACGGCTATCTGCGCGCCGCCAGCGCCTCGGACCTAGCGCCCGGCGCCGACGCCATTGTGGCTGGCAAGCGCTGCCCTCTGGCGGGCCGCGTCTCCATGGACCTGCTGGCGATCGACATCACCGATCTGCCGGACAATGCCGCCCGCCGCGGCGATCTCGTCACGCTGATCGGCGACGAGATGACGGTGGATGACGTCGCCAAGGCCGCCGGCACCATCGGCTACGAGGTGCTCACCAGCCTCGGACGGCGGTACCACCGGGCCTACCGGGACTGAGGCTACCAAGGTCGCTTTTCCCCTTTGAATTAGTATTTCCGTAAACAATGTTCTTGTAATGTTCTCTTTGCTGCTTTAGGTTCAAAATCATCGATATGGCGGCGATTCCTCGATGTCCAAGCGCAATCTGAGCTTCATCTGTCAGAACTGCGGGGCGGCTGCGCCCCGCTGGCAGGGCAAATGCGAGGCCTGCGGCGAGTGGAATACGCTGTCCGAGGAAGGCGCCGATCGGCCGGCCGGACCGGGGCGCAAACCGGGCAAGGGCCGCCTTTTTGCTCTCGAGCCGCTTGCTGGCGAGGCGCATGACGCGCCGCGCCAACGCTCGGGCATGGCCGAATTCGACCGCGTCACTGGCGGCGGCTTCGTTCGCGGCTCGGTGCTGCTGATGGCCGGCGACCCCGGCATCGGCAAATCGACTCTCTTGCTCCAGGCCGCGGCCACCATGGCGCGCGGCGGACACCGCGCGGTCTATATCTCCGGCGAGGAGGCGGTCGCCCAGGTGCGCTTGCGCGCCGAGAGGCTGGGCCTGCGTGAGGCTTCGGTCGAACTCGCGGCCGAGACCTCGGTCGAGGACATCATCGCCACCATGTCCGAGGGTAAGACGCCCCGCCTGATCGTCATCGATTCAATCCAGACCATGTGGACCGATTTGGTGGAATCCGCGCCCGGCACGGTCACGCAAGTGCGCGGCAGCGCGCAGGCGCTAATCCGCTTCGCCAAGCGCTCCGGCGCCGCCGTCATTCTGGTCGGCCATGTCACCAAAGACGGCCAGATCGCCGGTCCCCGCGTGGTCGAACACATGGTCGACGCCGTGCTGTCGTTCGAGGGCGAAGGCTCGCATCAGTTCCGCATCCTGCGCGCGGTGAAAAACCGCTTCGGCCCGACCGACGAGATCGGCGTGTTCGAGATGACCGGTTCCGGCTTGCGTGAAGTCGCCAATCCATCGGAACTGTTTCTTTCGGCGCGCGATCTCGGCTCGCCCGGCACCGCGGTATTCGCCGGCATCGAGGGCACGCGGCCCCTGCTGGTCGAAATCCAGGCGCTGGTGGCGCCAACCTCGCTCGGCACGCCACGCCGCGCCGTGGTCGGCTGGGACCCGAGCCGGCTGTCGATGGTGCTGGCTGTGCTGGAAGCTTATTGCGGCGTGAAACTCGGCGGCCACGACGTCTACCTCAACGTCGCCGGCGGTCTGCGCATCCAGGAACCGGCGGCCGATCTCGCCGCCGCCGCCGCACTGGTTTCCTCGCTTGTCCACGCGCCGTTGCCCGCCGACGCGGTCTATTTCGGCGAGGTGTCGCTGTCCGGCGCAATCCGCCCGGTGGCACAGACGCCGGCCCGGCTCAAGGAAGCCGCCAAGCTCGGCTTTACCCGCGCCATCGTGCCGGAAGCCGCGCGCGCGGAAGCCGGCGATGGCGGTCTCAAGATCACCGATGTGGCAAGCCTCGCCAGTCTGGTCGCCGATATTGCCGCCCGCGGCACCAAACGCCCGGCCGGTAAAACCGGTGGACAAGACGGGTGACGGCACGTTGACGCCCCGCTATACACGGGGCGTCTAAAGCGGCCCGCGCTGCCTTCTCCGGCAGGTCGGCGCAAGAGCAGAAATAGGCGTAAAATTAAGCACTTAAGGCCGACATTGCTGCGCTCACCGGGAGCCGCTATGGCTTTCCGGGATTCGCCGCCCCATTTGCTTGGCAAGCCTCGCCCCTACCCGCGGAGTGCATGAGCCCCGATGCCGATCACGCTGCTCGACATCATCCTTCTGGTGGTCATGTTGATCTCCGGCCTGCTCGCCATGATCCGCGGTTTCATGCGCGAGGTCCTGTCGATCGCCGCCTGGGGCATCGCCGCGCTGGTCACGCTCTATTCCTATTCACGCGTGCTGCCGATCGCCAAGCAATACGTCAACAGCGACATGGTGGCGGCCGGCATCAGCGTCGGCGCCGTGTTCCTGATCACGTTGCTGATCGTTTCGGTGATCACTGTGCGCATCTCCGACATGATCCTCGACAGCCGGGTGGGCGCGCTCGACCGCACGCTGGGCTTTCTATTCGGGCTCGGCCGCGGGCTGATCATCGTGGTGGTCGCGTTCCTGTTTTTCGCATGGCTGGTGCCCGACCGCAGCCAGCCGGAATGGGTGCGCGGCGCCAAGTCTAAGGTCGTGTTGCAAAGTACCGGGCAATGGCTGATGTCCATGTTGCCGGACGACCCCGAAAGCACCATCTTGAAGCGGCTGAAGCGGCAGAAGCCGGAAGACCAGGAACCGCCGGATGCGAGCCCCGACCGCAAGTCGGAACTGAGTCCACGGACCGGAACTCTTTAACGATGCAAGACCGCAAGCCCGATCACGCGCAAAGCCCAGGCACCGAATTCGATCCGGATGCCGACCGGCTACGTGAGGAATGCGGCGTGTTCGGCATTTTCGGCCATCCCGACGCCGCCGCCATCACCGCACTCGGCCTGCACGCGCTCCAACATCGCGGCCAGGAAGCCGCCGGCATCGTCAGTTTCGACGGCAAGCGCTTCCATTCCGAACGCCGCTTGGGACTGGTCGGCGATACGTTTGCCCGCCGCGAAGTGATCGACCGCCTGCCCGGCACCACGTCGATCGGCCATGTGCGCTATTCGACCACCGGCGAAACCATTTTGCGCAACGTGCAGCCGCTGTTTGCCGAGCTCAACGCCGGCGGCTTCGCCATCGGTCATAACGGCAACCTCACCAACGGCATCAAGCTGCGGCGCGAACTGGTGAACGACGGCGCCATGATGCAGTCGACTACCGACACCGAAGTGATCCTGCATCTGGTGGCGCGCGCCAAGCGCAACCGCTTCGTCGATCGCTTCGTCGAAGGCCTGCGCCAGCTTGAAGGCGCCTACGCCTTTGTCGGCATGACCAACAAGAAGCTGGTCGGCGCGCGCGATCCGCTCGGCATCCGCCCGCTGGTCTACGGCACGCTCGACGGCTGCCCGATCCTGGCCTCGGAGACCTGCGCGCTCGACATAATCGGCGCCAAATACGTGCGCGACATCGAAAACGGCGAAGTGGTGATCTTCGACGAGGACGGCGCGCAGTCGCACAAGCCGTTCCCGCCGATGGCGGCGCGGCCCTGCATCTTCGAATACATCTATTTTTCGCGGCCTGATTCCATCGTCGGCGGCCGCAATGTCTACGACGTGCGCAAGACCATGGGCGCGGAACTGGCGCGCGAATCCAAAGCCGACGCCGATGTCGTCGTCCCGGTGCCGGATTCCGGTGTCCCCGCCGCCATCGGCTTTGCGCAGGAGTCAGGCATCCCCTACGAGCTCGGCATCATCCGCAATCACTATGTCGGCCGCACCTTCATCCAGCCGACGCAGGCGATCCGCGATCAGGGCGTGCGCATGAAGCACTCGGCCAACCGCGCTGTGGTGACCGGCAAACGTATCGTCCTGATCGACGACTCGATCGTACGCGGCACGACGTCGCGCAAGATCGTCCAGATGATGCGCGATGCGGGCGCTACCGAGGTGCATTTCCGCATCGCCTCGCCGCCGATCACCCATCCTGATTATTACGGCATCGATACGCCCGAGCGCGATAAGCTGCTTGCCGCCACGCACGATCTGGAAGCCATGCGCGAATTTATCGGCGCCGATTCGCTGGCGTTCCTGTCGGTCGACGGCATCTACCGCGCCATGGGCTTCGAGAAACGCGACGCGGCGCGGCCGCAATTCACCGACCATTGCTTCACCGGCGATTACCCGACGCCGCTCACCGACCAGACCGCGCAGGACGCCAGCCCCCGGCAACTATCCTTGCTCGCCGAAGCCATCTAGGCATTTGCGCTAGGGTTTCCGCATGTCAAAGCCCCTCTCCGACCGTATCGCGCTGGTCACCGGCGCCTCGCGCGGCATTGGCGCCGCGCTCTCGCTGCAGCTCGCGCAAGCAGGCGCACACATCGTCGCCGTGGCGCGCACCGTCGGTGGCCTTGAGGAACTCGACGACAACATCAAGGCGGCGGGTGGCTCTGCCACTCTGGTGCCGCTCGACATGAAGGATGGTGACGGCATCGCGCGGCTCGCGCTCGCGCTCAAAGAGCGTTACGGCCGCCTCGATGTGCTGGTCGGCAATGCCGGCATTCTGCGCACGCCAACGCCGCTCGGCCACATCGAGCCGAAGGACTGGGACGAGATTTTCGCTGTCAACGTCACCGCCAACTGGCAGATTATCCGCGCGTTCGATCCATTGCTCAAGCTGTCGGACGCAGGCCGCGCGGTTTTCATCACGTCGGCGCTCGCCACCTTGGCGCGGGCTTACTTCGGCGCCTACGCGGTCTCCAAAGCGGCGCTGGACATCATGGTACGCACCTATGCCGCCGAATGCGCGGAAACCAAGGTGCGCGCCAATCTATTCAGCCCGGGGCAAACCCGCACCCGCATGATGGGGATTGCGTTTCCCGGCGTCGATCCCGAGACGCTACCGGCGCCCGAAGAAGTGGCGAAAAAAATCATGCCGCTGTGCCTGCCCGCCTGCACCGAGAACGGCAAACTGTACGATTTCCGTGTTAGAAAATTTTTGGAATTCAAAGCGCCGGCATAGGCGGCGCGTTTATTTGGTCAGGCGCGCCTGAGCCACGACCTTTTGAAACAGCGCGTTCATCGCCTCCGGAATGCCGGCGGTGGGGCTGACTTCGAAATAAAAGCCGGGCGTCGCGCAAGCCTGCATATTGGCCGCGATCTTGCTGTTGATCGACGGGCCATAGGGTCCCGCGTTGAACGGCGCGATCCAGGTGTTGTACCAGGCGTTGGTCGGCAGATCCAAATAGGTCGCATAGAGCACCGCGATTTTGATTCCGCGTTTCTTGATTGCCGTGCACAACGACACGTCGATCGGCTCCTGGCAGCGCCCCGCCGTCGTCGGCTGCGAACACGATGAGGGATTGTTTTCGTCAGCTACACCGTCGGAAACAAAGAACAAATATTTCTGCGGTGAGCCCGAGGACGTGCCGTTTCCGGGATTCTGGATCACGCTGCTGATGGCCGGCAGAACGGAATCGAAGTCGGTGTCCTGGTCGTTGTTCTGGCCTTGCCCGCTCACCGCCATCAGGTCGATATTGGCTGCCGCCGACTTGGCGCTCGACAGGCTCGATGTCAGCGACGTGATGGTGGTCAGGCCCGCGGTCGTGGCTGACGCGCCGAACGTATAGATCGCCATGCGGTACTGGCTCGACACGATCTCGGCAGATGATGCCGCGTCCATCAATTGCTGGGTGGCGAGCCGCATGACGTCGATGCGCGTGGTCACGCCCAGGCTTTTCGCAAGATTGTAATAACTGTTGGCGTTCGTCACGTCGTGACACGCGAACGCGCATTGGTCGGGCGTATTGTTGACCATCTTGGTGATGTCGGCGGAGGTCGCGCCCACGCCCATCGACGGCGTGTTGTCGAGCAGCAAATAGAAATCGATGTAGGTCGGGATCGGCGTTGCCGCCGTCGACTGACCTTTCAGCGTGGTCGTATTAACGCCGATGACGCCCATGAAAGCATTGGGCACGACCGCGGTATAATCGACCACGGCGGTGCGCCCGGACGTCGTATCGGTGACGGTGGCCGTGGCCTTGCTGCTGTTGAGGCGGGCGATTTTGGCGGCTTGCGCCTTGAACATCTTTTGCGCTTCGGATTTGGCGCCGGCGGGCGTCAAGGAGAGCGCCTGCTGATTGACGGCCAACAGCGCCGCCGCGTCCGCGATGGTGTCGAGCTCGGCCTTGGTTCGGTTCGCCATGCTGTAATCGACGGCGGCGCCGACCGACAGGATGATGGGGGTTACCGCCAAGGCGAAGGTCAGCGCGACATTGCCGCGGCCATGCCGCACGAAGCGGCGGCCCGAATTCTTCAGGGCTTTAAAAATCGCCTTCATGGCGGTTACGCAATCCCCACGGGCTCATACGTCCGCGTGGCCCATAAATGCGAGGATATGCCTCATCCGCTTACCGATTTCTAAATCGCCCCCCGAAGCGCCCAAAACCGGCAATTATTGAGGGTAAAACGGCCCTCAATGCTTGCGCTTCGCCCTACCCTTAAACGGATTGTCCTTTTCTCGCAGCATCAGCCGGATCGGCGTGCCGGGAAGCTCGAAGCTTTCGCGCAGGGAGTTCACCAGATAGCGCTTGTAGGCGTTAGGCAGTGCGTCGGCGCGCGTGCAGAACACCACGAAACTCGGCGGCCGCGATTTCGCCTGCGTGATGTAGTTAAGGCGCAGCCTGCGGCCCGAAACTGCCGGCGGCGGATGCGAATCGATGGCGTGCTCGAACCAGCGATTGAGCGCCGATGTCGGAATGCGCTTGTTCCATATCTCGTAAGCATCGACGATCGCCTGCATCATGCGGTCGAGGCCCTCGCCGGTCATGGCCGACACCGCCACCAGCGGCACGCCCTTCATCTGCATGAGTTTCTCGTCGGCTTCGACGCGCAACTTGCCGATAGCGCCCGCGGTCTTTTCCTTCAGGTCCCACTTATTGACCGCGATGACGATGGCCCGGCCTTCCTGTTCGACCAGATCGGCGATGCGCTGATCTTGCTCCTCGAAAGCGTTTCCGACGTCGAGCAGCACGACCACGACTTCGGCGAAGCGCACCGCATTGAGCGCATCGGCGACCGACAGCTTCTCCAGCTTTTCGTCGACCCGCCCCCGCCGCCTGATGCCGGCGGTGTCATGGATGCGGAACTTCTGGCCGTGCCAATCGAGATCGACCGCGATGGCGTCACGCGTGGTGCCCGCTTCCGGCGCGGTCAGCAGGCGCTCCTCGCCGATCAGTCGGTTGACCAGCGTGGACTTGCCGGCATTGGGGCGTCCGACGATGGCGACGCGGATCGGATGGGGACCGGACGGCTCGGCCGCCTCGAGTGCGGCCGCCGCGGTTTGCGCCGGCAGCGCCGCGCGCAACGCATCGTAAAGATCGGACAGGCCTTCGTTATGCTCGGCCGAAATCGCCACCGGATCGCCGAGCCCGAGCGCGTAGGCATCGAGCCGCCCCGGCTCGCCGGCGGTACCTTCCATCTTGTTGGCGATCAGCACGGTCGGCTTGCCGGATTTGCGCGCCAGTTCGGCGAAATCTTGGTCGGCGGGCGTGCGCCCGATGCGCGCGTCGATCATGAAGAAGATGGCATCCGCTTGCACCATCGCGGTTTCGGTCTGCGCCCGCATGCGGCCGGTGAGGCTTTCGGGCACCGAATGCTCAAGGCCTGCGGTATCGATCACGGTGAATTCAAGATCGCCGAGCCGGCCCTCGCCTTCGCGGCGGTCGCGCGTCACGCCCGGCCGGTCGTCGACCAGCGCCACGCGCCGGCCGACCAGCCTGTTGAACAAAGTCGACTTGCCCACATTGGGTCGGCCGATAATGGCGATGGTGAAGCTCATGGGCAGCGGTCCGGCCCGCGCTAAGCGGGCGACGCTCTCTCTAACCTGACAAGGACTTTAGCGCGAAAAGGCGCCGGGCGGCGGCGGCTGATTCTGTTGCGGCGCCTGTTGCGGGCTCGAACCCGGCCAAGGCGGCAACGGCTGCTGCTGATCCTGACTCTGGCCGGTCGGCTGCACGGTTATTTGGGTGGCAGGCCGCGTCACGGTCTTCGGTTTCGGCTTGCGCTTGGGTTTCGGCTTCGGCTCTTCTGCTGGAGCGATGGCCGCAGTCTTGCTCGCCGGCGCAGGCGCAGCGGGGTCGGCAGACGCCGCCGCCGGGGTTTGCGCGGTCTCGGGCGGCGGCTGGTTCTCTTTCAGATATTCGGGTGGAATCCCCTGCGTGACGCCGGGCACGCCCTGCGGAAATAGTTCCTTGCGATCGCCCGGCAGCTTTTTCTTTTGATTGATGCCGAACACGTCGAACTTATCGATGTCGAAGTCCTCGCAACCGGTAAGCACCGGTGCGATCGCGACCAATCCGACCAGCAACACGATGCGATGCATGCCGCGCATTTATAAACCTCAGCTCTTGCCGTCGGCGGCGATCAACGCCGAGAGCACATCGGCGCGCGCCCGGGTGCCCGGCGGGGTCTCGCCATCGGTCGCGATCATATCGATATAGCGGCGGGCGACGGTGAAATCGTGATTGCGCCAGGCCGACAACGCCAGCAGCTCGCGCGCGGTGTGACGGAAAGTGCGGCCCGGCTCTGCAACCGGATCGAGACGGCCTCGCATATCGGCAAGCGAGGCACTGTCCACCATCAGCATGCCAGCGCGAACCGCCGCTAGATCCTGCAAGGTGGCGCCGAGCGAACTATCGGCGGCAAGATCGTCATAGGACTTGATGGCGTCAGCCGGTTTGACTTGCGCGAGCTCGGCGGCGGCGCGAAAGCGCGCCAGCGTGCGATAGCCGGCCGGCGCCTCGGTGGCGATTTTGGCAAAAGCGGCATCGGCTTCCGTGTGCTTGCCTGCTTCGCTCAACGTCAGCGCGGATTCAAATGCTGCGCCGGCGGCGGCGGCTTTCTTGGCTTCCGAATATTCATAGCCGCGCCAGGCGCCGATCCCGGCAACGATTAGGACGGCGGCGCCGATGATGTAGATGCTATAGCGTTCCCACAGCTTCTCTAGCCGTTCGCGCCGGACTTCCTCGTCCACTTCATTGAAAATATCGGCCACGAACTGCTCCAAACCCTATTAATTCCCGTCCCCGGGGCGGATGGCGGCGTAACCTAGCGATGTGGCGGGTCCAAGGCAAAGCTTGTGGCCGACAATCGTTAAAAATCAAGGGCTTCAGCGCATGATCCCGAAAAGCTGGAACCGGTTTTCGGACCAGATCATGCGCCACACAAATTATGCCTTCATGCCCTTCATCGGATAGACGTGCTCGGGACCCGGAAAAGCGCGCTTGCGCACGTCGGCGGCGTAATCGGCCACCGCCTTCTCGATACCGGGACCCAACTCGCCATAGCGCTTGACGAATTTCGGTACCCGCGGCGACAGGCCGAGCATGTCCTCGAGCACCAGGATCTGACCGTCGCAGGCAACGCTCGCGCCGATTCCGATGGTGGGAATGCGCACCGCCGCAGTGAGCTTGCGCGCCAGCGGCTCCGCCACCGCCTCAATCACCACCGAGAAAGCGCCGGCCTCGGCCACGGCAAGCGTATCCTGCTCGAAACGCGCCCAGTCGGCCTCCTCGCGCCCTTGCGCGCGGAACGAGCCGATGACGTTGATCGCTTGCGGGGTGAGGCCGACATGCGCCATCACCGGCACGCCGCGCTCGACCAGGAAACGAACCGTCTCCGCCATGCGCGCGCCGCCTTCGACCTTGATGGCGCCGCAGCCGGTTTCCTTGAGCACACGTGCGGCGTTCGTGAAGGCTTGTTCCTTGTAGCCCTCGTAGGAACCGAACGGCATGTCGACAACGACCAGCGCGCGCTTCGAGCCGCGCATTACCGCATGGCCTTGCAAAATCATCATCTCGAGCGTGACGGGAACCGTGGTCTCCAGCCCATGCATCACCATGCCGAGCGAATCGCCGACCAGGATCACGTCGCAATATTTGTCGACAAGCCGCGCGGTGTGGGCGTGATACGATGTCAGGCAAACGATCGGTTCGCCGTCCTTGCGAGCCAGAATATCCGGCGCGGTGAGCCGCTTGATCTCGTCCTGCACCGACACCCGCTATCTCCCGAACACCGGCACGCCGATGACCATCGGATGGAAGGCATAGCCGAGCGCAAGATAAATGACGATGCCGAGCGCCACCACAATGACGTCATTGGCCCAGCCGGCTGGTGCGACCGCAGCGCCAATATCGCCGCGCCGTTTGGCGGCAATGCGGGCATAGACGCCCCAGGTCAGGAACGCGCCGAACAGCACGATCGATCCAAGATCGCCATTCGAAATGAGATGCGCCAAGGCCCAGGTTTTCACGCCGGCCAGCATCGGATGCTTGAGCGTGGCCTTGATGTGGCTAGGAATGAACGCGGCGGTGAAAAACATTACCGCAAACAACATCAGCCCGACGGTGATATGCCGCATGAAAGCGGGCGGCGACCAGACTTGAATCCAGTCATGGGCACGGTATTGCCCGTAGCCGTAAATAATCAGCACCAGCCCCGCGAGTGCCACGAGCGCAAACAGCGCGCGATAGCCGAGGCCGAGCCGCGCGATCGCGGCCGCGCGCGCTTCGCGTAAAGTAATGAATGTATGGGCCCCGAGAAATACGATCAGGCCGAGAATGAGGACGCCAAAACCCATGCTATTCTCGCTACGCACGCGCACAATTCACAAACGCCGCAGTAGAGGATAGCGCTAGGCAATGCAAGTCCTTCAGCCACATAGGCTATCGCCGATTGCCGTAAGCCTGCCTTGGCCTTGGTTCAAACGCCTAGCGCTTGCATTTCTGCTGCTACTGGCAGCCGTTTTGGCCGCGCCGGCGCAAGTATGGCCGCCGCAAACAGTGCGGATCGTCGTGCCGTTCGGCGCAGGTTCTACGCCCGATATCGTGGCCCGCATTGTCGCCGATGGCTTGTCGAAGAAATATCCGGGCAGCGCCTTCGTGGTCGAGAACAAGCCGGGCGCCAGCGGCAATCTCGGCACCGACGTTGTCGCCAAGGCCGCGCTCAACGGCGCCACCCTCGGCGTTAGCATCGGCGGGCCGCTTGCCATCAACACGCTGCTGTTTTCGACCCTGCCCTACGATCCGCGCAAGGATATCGCACCCATCACCCAACTCGTCACGCAGCCGAGCGCGCTCGCCGTCAATCCAGAACTCAAGGTGAATAGCGTCACCGAGCTGGTGGCGCTGCTCAAAGCCAATCCGGGCAAATACAATTTCGCCTCGATCGGCAATGGCTCGCTGTCACATCTGGCGATGGAGGCGCTCGCCATCAAAGCCCGTGCGAAACTAGTGCACGTGCCTTATGCAAGTTCGCCCCAAGCCATCACGGCGGTCATACGTGGTGACGCGCAGATAGCCTGCCTGCCCGCGATCTCAGTCACGCCGCAGGCTGCGGCCGGCAAGGTGAAAATCCTCGCCGTCTCTACTGCCAAGCGCTCGCCTTATCTGCCTGATGTGCCGACGCTCAAAGAAAGCGGTATCGACGTCGAAGCCGATGCCTGGAACGGCTTGATCGCGCCGGGCGGTACGCCCAAGGCGATTATCGACACCATCAACGCGGACGTGGTCGCGATCATCCAGCAGCCGGCGGTTCGCGGCAAACTGGCGGCGCAATTGATGGAGCCGGCCGGCTCCACGCCGGAGGAATTCCGCGCCCGCATCGACGGTGAAATCGCGCGCTGGGCGCCGGTGATCAAGGCCGCGAATGTGAAGGTGGACTAAATTAGTTTGTTTTTGACGTCTTTGATATCGGTGAAAACAATTCCTGACGCGCGCTCGCGCATGTAATCGAGGATGAACTGATTGCGCGCCATGAACACGCGGTCGCCGTCGAGATCCTCGGCGACGCTGGAGTAGTTTGCTTGCACGAACTCGTCGATTTTTTTACTGTCCGGACACGCAATCCAGCGCGCCAGCTGGAACTCAGGCGTCTCGAACCCGATCTCGAGGCCGTATTCGTCGCCAAGCCGCACCTTGAGCACGTCGAGCTGCAACGGGCCGACCACGCCGACCAGCGCCGGTGCGCCGTCGAGCGGGCGGAACACCTGGACGACGCCTTCTTCCGCCATCTGCTGGAGGGCCTCTTTCAGCTTCTTGGCCTTCATCGGATCGCCCAATTTCACGCGCCGCAGAATTTCCGGCGCGAAGTTCGGAACCCCGAGGAACGCGATCTCCTCGCCCTCGGTGAGCGTATCGCCGATCCGCAAGGTGCCATGATTGGGAATACCGACCACGTCGCCGGCATAGGCCTCATCCGCCACCGAGCGGTCCTGCGCAAAAAAGAACTGCGGCGCCGAAAGTGTGATCGGCTTGTCGGTGCGCACGAGCTTCGCCTTCATGCCGCGGCGCAGCTTGCCCGAGCATAGCCGCGCAAACGCGATGCGGTCGCGGTGGTTGGGATCCATATTGGCCTGGATCTTGAACACGAACGCGGTCATGGCGTTTTCATGCGCATCGATGGTGCGTTTGTTCGACACTTGCGCGCGTGGCGGCGGCGCGACAGCGGCCAGCGCGTCGAGCAGATCCTTGACACCAAAATTTTTCAAAGCCGAACCAAAGAACACCGGCGTCAGATGACCTTCACGAAAAGATTCAAAATCGAAACCCCGGCAGGCATCCTTCACCAGCGCCAGCTCATCGCCGACCGCCTTGGCATCAAGCATGGAATTTTTCTTCGCCAGCGCCGCGAGATCGAGCGGCTGCGCCGCTGCCGCCTTGCCATCCTCGTTCAATAGCCGCATGTCGCCGGTCGCCAGATCGCAGGTGCCGGCAAAATCGCGGCCGCGTCCGATCGGCCAGGTCATCGGCGCGGTATCGAGCGCCAGCGTCTTTTCGATTTCGTCGAGCAGTTCGAATGGATCGCGGCTCTCGCGGTCCATTTTATTTATGAACGTGATGATCGGGATGTCGCGCAGCCGGCAGACCTCGAACAGCTTGCGGGTGCGCGCCTCGATACCCTTGGCAGCGTCGATCACCATCACCGCCGAATCGACCGCGGTCAGCGTTCGGTAGGTGTCCTCGGAAAAGTCCTCGTGGCCCGGGGTGTCGAGCAGATTGAACACGCGGCCGTCGTAGTCGAAGGTCATCACCGACGTGACAACGGAAATTCCGCGCTCGCGCTCGATCGCCATCCAGTCGGAGCGGGTCGAGCGGCGGTCACGCTTGGCCTTGACCTGACCGGCGAGATTGATGGCGCCGCCGAACAGCAAAAGCTTCTCGGTCAGCGTGGTCTTTCCCGCGTCTGGGTGAGAAATGATGGCAAAAGTGCGCCGGCGCTCGACCTCGGCCGCGAGCGGTGTGAGCGCAATCGAATCATGGGGGCGCAGCGGCATGTCCATCGCCTGCATGTGGCCGCAAATACCAGCAAAATCAAGCCGCTGGCAGCCAGATGTTCGGCGGCTGCGAACTGTCGTAGGCTGGCGGCGCCGGTTCGGACTGGAGTGCTTCTTTTGCGGTTGCGCCTGCGGCCCCTCATGGGACTTTCCTGCTGTCTGATTGCCATCGCGTTTGTCGCCGCCGGCACGCTACGCGTGCTGGCCGGCGAGCCGATCGTCAATGTCGATACCGACGAGAAGCTCAGCGCCGCGCATGTGCGCGCCTCGATCGACATCGCCGCGCCGCCTTTGACGGTCTGGGGCGTGCTGACCGATTGCGCCCGCGCGCCGCATATCATTCCCAATCTGGAAAGCTGCCAGATCGTCAAGCACGATCCGGCCGGACACTGGGACATCCGCGAGCACATCATCCATTGGGCGGCGCTGATGCCGAAGATGCGCACGGTGGTGCGCACCAGCTACGAGGTCGGCCGCCGCATGCTGTTCAAGCGCGTCGACGGCGACATGCGGGTCTCGCAAGGCGAATGGCGGCTCGATCCGCTGGCCAACGCGCATGCCACGCGGCTGTCATATAACGCGCTGGTGGCGCCGAATTTCCCGGTGCCGGAATTCATGGTCGAGCACGCCGTGCACGAGGACCTGCCAAATCTGCTGCGCGCCATCGAGCATGCCAGCCTGGAGGATGCGGCCAAGCACTAGGCGGCAGAACTCTCCCGCTCGTCCCTGCGAAAGCGGGTCCCAGAGCCACACATTGCCCATTTGATTTTTTGTTCTGGATTCCCACTTGCGCGGGAATGAGCGGAGTGTAGGTAACGCCGCGCCCTACCCGAGCGCCGCCGCATAAGCCTCCGGCTTGAATCCCACCAGCAGCTTGCCGCCGCCGAGATCCAGCACCGGCCGTTTGATCATCGATGGTTGCGCCAGCATCAGCGCGATGGCCTTCTTTTCAGTCAGGCCGTCTTTGTCCTTGTCCGGCAACTTGCGGAACGTTGTCCCGGCGCGATTGAGCAGCGTCTGCCAGCCGGCTTTCTTCGCCCAGCCTTCGAGCTTGGCGCGCTCGATCCCGGCGGTCTTGTAATCGTGGAAGGCGTAGGCGACGCCCCTTTTATCGAGAAAGGCGCGCGCCTTCTTCATCGTATCGCAGTTTTTGATGCCGTAGATGGTGGTGGGCATGGCCTTATGCCCGCTTCTTCTGCCTGGCGGCCGCAGCGGACGCGTTCAAAGCAACGGCGGAGCGAACGAGCGCCTTCAACGCCTTCTCATTGATCTTGTCGCCCTCGTGGACATCGATGGCCCGCCGGGTGTTGCCTTCCAGGCTCGCGTTGAAGAGATATGAGGGGTCCTTCAACGAGGCACCCTTGGCGAAAGTCATTTTCACGACGCTCTTGTAGGTCTCGCCGGTGCAAATAATGCCATCGTGCTCCCATACCGGAACGCCCCGCCACTTCACCTCCTCAACGATATTGGGATCGGCTTGCTTGATGAGGGCCCGGATACGAGCGAGGGTATTGCCTCGCCAATCGCCCAGCTCTTTGATCTTCGCGTCGATCAGCCCGGAAGGAGACACGTTTTTCGGCGACCCGCTCTTCACGCCCATCCTCTAAAACCGGGCATACAATGCCCGTGATTAGATTACTAAGCTATTGGAATCATTCAATCTACGAATCTAACTTTGCCGAAGCTGGCCCGCGACTAGGGGCATAGTGTGTCCGTGAAATCCGGCAGCAGCCACGGTTTGTAGGGCAAATCGCCCGTTGGCGGTCCAACGTTCCGTCCGGATTCATATGGCGGCATCGGAAGTCCATTAAGCTTGCTCAAGACAGGCTCGGCGGAGGGCTTCCACCTTGCCGACGCCGAGCCTGTATCTGACGGGATGAACAACATGCGGGTCATAGGCAAACAGGCGGCGCCTCAGTTCGGCCCGAGAGGACCGACTCAGAGCGAAATCGAGGCGAGTATCGACAGCTCGCGACAGGCGCCGCGGTGCGTGCCGAAAGGCGTCTACCGCTACAAGAGCCATGAGGAAGCGAACGCGGCAATGGACCGGTGGACCGTCGATGGCGTGGTTGAAAAGGCTCACGAATTGGGCGGCCCGTCTTATTGACCTGTCGCTACCGCGCGGCGACGAAAGATCCTCCGCCTCGGAATCTCCCGGCGTCAGACAGGCCACTTGGCCCCACGTCTTCCTTCTGATCTCCAAGCTGGAGAAGCATGGCGCCGAGTATGTTCTCGTCGGCGGCCATGCTTTGGCCTTCAATGGCCTAAGCGTCTCAGGCGGACCCTGATCATCAGGCTTTGTCTTTGTCGGCGTCGGACCTATATCTGAAGGCATGGCTGGTTTCGCAGAGGGTAGCCGTTTCACGGCGCATATGTTCGACGATGGCAACCGTATCCGCTTCACGCGGCCGGCGGATGAAGCCGCGCGGCAATGGTGGATAGACAAATTTTATCAGCCATTCGACCTCACCCCGGAAGGAATGGCTGATAGCCTCACCAAAAGCGCGCCGGAACCCAAACTGGCACATTACGAATTCATCGACGCGGCCACCGAGAGCTTCTCACTCAGGCTCGACGGCGAGCTACCGGACCAGCAGTTCTGGTACGCGCATCGCAGTCTTGATCTTCGCGGCTCGGCGTTCAACGCAGACGGCATGTTCATTACGGAGGACGCTCAGCAGAGGGGGCTCGGCACGGCCCTCATGGGCGACTTGGTCGATACGTGCCTTACGATCAAGGCGGAGAAGATCACGCTTCATGCCGAGAAGACTGGACGATACGCTTGGGCGATGTTTGGATTCATCCCCGACGCTGGATCGTGGGCACAGATGAAGCGCGACGCGTTAGTATTCCTCCTCAGTCACGACTCAGCGCTCGGCCGCGAACGCACGAACGAATTCGTCCGCCGTATCAATCAGGGCAATCCGGAGGCAATCCGGATCATCGCCGCCATCGACGATCCGGTTCCGAGCCGCCAGCTTCCGCAGCGGTTTGAGCCTCAACAGGTTCCCTTCGCCAGGGCCTTCTTTTTGGAGCATACTGGGGACTGGTACGGATCGTTGAACCTGCGCGATGAAGTGACAATGAAAATTATAGACAGTTATCGCGGGGCGAAGAAAGGCGGTGGTGGATGACAGGTCGATTTATCAAGTATCCGTCTCACGACTGGGGCGGCTTGGCCAAAAATCCGACGGTCGAAATCGGTGCCACAGGAGAGGCTTGGATTTCTGCCGTCCGAGAAGCTTGGCTGCATTCCGGAGGAACCGAAGAGTCGTTCGAACGCGCGCTCCCGGCGTATGCCGCCCAAGGGCACGAACCGGCCCAGCCTCATTAGGCCGCTGCTTTGATTGCAAGGAAGCGCTAGCGGTGAACGACGTGGCTCTTACAAACGCAGCCAGTAGGGACTGCGGAAGTCGTTGGAATCATTAGACCTCAAAACTTGAATTCGCCAAGGCCTGTCCGTGACTAGGAGCATAGTGTGTCCGCAAAATCCGCAAACAGGCTGCGCCAAACCTGCCGCCGCCTAGCCGAGCACCTAAATAACCCGCAATTGAAAGCCTCGGATAACCATGCTTAGAATGTTCTGCTTGCCGCAACTTTGCACACCTTTTTGCACACCTTCCGAATTGCCGCCCGGAGGCATAAGTATGGTTTGCGGCGAAGCGCGGGCACGTGAGAAGACCATGACGACATCGCGTATTGAAGCATTAATGAAGGAGAGGAAAGGCCATCGGTTGGCCTTGGCCTCCGCGCGCGCGGAGGCCGCCTTGGCTGCTTTGGAATACGCCGGAATTTCCGCGTGGGTGGTTGGGTCGCTGGCACGCCGCACGTTCGGCTTCCACTCGGACGTCGACTTTCTGGTGGACTGCAGCCCCGGCGGAAAGCATGCCGCCTTCCGCATCATCGAGGCTGAAATGAAGGACTTTCCCTTCCATTTCACTGCGTCAGCCGATCTGGATGAGACGACGAGAAACGCGATGATGGAGGAGGCGGCAGATGCATCCAGCATTCGCCCTTACGCGCACCCGGCTGGGTGAGACGCGACGGGAATTCGATACTTTCCTTCAGGCCAGCGACAAGACCTTGGCGCGTCTTGAGAAGGATAGCGACAGCTCGGCGGAATGGGTTCGTATCGTGGCGCGCGCGAGCGGGATCGAGGGTGTCTATACCGGCATCGAAAATGTGCTGAAAACGATCTTGGGCGTGACTGACGGCGGAGTGATCGCCGACGCCGAGAGCTATCACGCGCAGTTGTTGGCGCAGTCTGCCGAGGCGACCGCCAAAAGATCCGAGATTATAGGTGGGGAACTCTACGGCAAGCTTGATCGGTTGCGGGCATTCCGGCATCGCGAACGCGTCAATTACCGGCATGTGCTTTCGGAAGCTGCGGTCAATGAGAACTTGGCGCTTCTCAAGGAGACGTATCCGAAGTTCGAGACGGAAATCACCGCTTTCATCGAGGCATGGGAGCGGAAGCCGAAGGACGACGACGAGCCGACTTCGTCACACAAAATCTGAACGCCCTGCAGGAGATAGCCGATCACCTCGCGGAGTGACTTCTGTTCCAATCGCGGACAGACTATGCCCTATTCGCGGACATTGTATGCCCGGTTTTAGACCTACTCCCACTCAATCGTCCCCGGCGGCTTCGAGGTCACGTCATAGACCACGCGGTTGACGCCCTTGACCTCGTTGATGATGCGGGTCGCCACCGCCCCGATGAATTTCATTTCGAACGGGTAGAAATCTGCGGTCATACCGTCGGTCGAGGTGACCGCGCGCAGGCCAATGACGAAATCATAGGTGCGGCCGTCGCCCATCACGCCGACGGTCTTGACCGGCAGCAATACGGCAAAGGCCTGCCAGATGTCGTCGTACAGACCGGCGCGGCGGATTTCCTCGATGTAGATTTCGTCGGCGAGCCGCAGGATGTCGAGCTTGTCGCGCGTGATCGCGCCGGGCACGCGGATCGCCAGCCCCGGCCCCGGGAACGGATGGCGGCCGACAAAAGCTTCCGGCAATCCCAATTCGCGGCCAAGCGCCCTCACCTCGTCTTTGAACAATTCGCGTAACGGCTCGACCAGTTTCATCTTCATGCGGTCGGGCAGACCGCCGACATTGTGGTGCGACTTGATGGTGACCGAGGGTCCGCCGGTGAACGACACGCTCTCGATCACGTCGGGATAGAGCGTCCCTTGCGCCAGGAATTCCGCGCCGCCGATCTTCTTGGCTTCGGCGTCGAACACGTCGATGAACAATTTGCCGATAGTCTTGCGCTTCTGTTCCGGATCGGAAACGCCGTCGAGCGCCTTGAGGAAAGTCGCCTCGGCGTTCACATGCAGCAGCGGAATATTGTAGCTGTCGCGGAACAGCGCCACGACCTTCTCCGCCTCGGCGAGCCGCAACAAGCCGTGGTCGACGAACACGCAGGTGAGTTGCTCGCCGATCGCTTCGTGGATCAAAACGGCGGCGACCGCTGAGTCGACGCCGCCGGACAGGCCGCAGATCACCCGGCCCTTGCCCACTTGTTTACGGATTTTCTCGATTGCCTCGTCCTTGAAGGCGCGCATGGTCCAGTCGCCGGACAAGCCCGCCACCTTGCGCACGAAATTGCGGATGAGCGCCGCGCCGTGCGGCGTGTGCATCACCTCGAGATGAAACTGGGTGGCGTAGAATTTGCGCTCGTCGTCGCCGATGATGGCGATCGGCGCGTTCGGCGAGATACCGAGCACGCGGAAGCCTTCGGGCAGCTTGGTCACCCGATCGCCATGGCTCATCCAGACCGGATATTTCTCGCCTTTTTTCCAGACGCCCTCGAAGATCGGCGAATCCGAGGTGACCTCGACCTCGGCGCGGCCGAATTCGCGGTGATGTCCGCCCTCGACTTTGCCGCCGAGCTGCGCCGCCATCGCCTGTTCGCCGTAGCAGATGCCGAGCACCGGCACCCCGGCCTCATAGATCGCCTTGGGCGCGAGCGGGGCGTCCTTATCGAGCACCGAGGCAGGTCCGCCGGACAGGATCACAGCCTTCGGCTTCATCGTGCGGAAGGCTTCCTCCGCCTTCTGGAAGGGGACGATCTCGCAATAGACCTTTTCCTCGCGCACGCGCCTCGCGATCAGCTGGGTGACCTGCGAGCCAAAATCGACGATCAGGACTTTGTCGTGCAAAGTTTTGTGGTCCTTGGACGGCGCGGCCGCGAGCGGCGCCGGAATCGGCCCCGTTCGAGGCGGCTTTGTGGGATTGAGCTTGGGCGAGGTCAAGGCGGCGTCAGGCTCCGGTTAACTAAGCCAGATTTCGACACATTCAGATAACCCTCCATTAGCCCGCTTGTGAGAGATACGGGTAGGGATTTTCGCCATTTCCACACGTTTGGGACCAAGCTTGGCCTACCACGCCGACCACATGACGCTCCCCGCTGCCGACGGCACCGGCCGGCGCACGGCGCTGTTCCGTGAAAGCCTCGGCGACAAGGCCGCGCGCTTGATCTTCGCGCTGGCCTGGTCGCTGGCGCCGGCACGCGTGCGCGGACTGCCCAACCTTACCCGGCTGTGCTTTGCCGAATTCATGGCGCCCGATTACGCTCTGCCCGACCCCGAGCGCGCGCTCGATAACCCGCCGGGCCTGGCCGGCATCGTGCACGACTTCACGCTGCCGACGATTTTGGCCGGCTATCGCCGCGGACTCTATCCGCTCGCCCATATCGCGCCGCTGAAATGGTGGTCGCCGCCGCAGCGCTCGGTTTTGTTCTTTAACGAGATGCATATCGCCAAACGACTGCGTCGACAGATGCGGCAGCGGCACTACACCGTCAGCTTCGACCGTGACTTTGACGGTATCATCAAGGCCTGCGCCGGACATCGCGAAGGCCGTTTGCCGATCACCTGGATCACGCCCAAAGTGATGCACGCCTACGCGGCGTTGTTCGACGCCGGTTACGCACATTCTTTCGAAGTGTGGAACCAGAAGAACGAGCTGGTCGGTGGCGGCTATGGCGTCGTGATCGGCGGCGTCTTCGTCACCGAGTCGCAGTTCTCGCGCGAGGCGAACACTTCGAAGATCGGCTTCACCGTGCTCAATTGGCATCTCGCCCGCTGGGGCTTTGCCTTCAACGACGGCAAGGTGATGACGCCGACCTGCCACGACATGGGCTTCCGCGACATTCCGCGCAAAGATTTTCTGACGCGTCTGGCGAAGGCTGAGCAGCGCCCGGCCAAGAATAGCCGCTGGCAGGCCGAAGCCGATATGGCGACTGTGGCGGACTGGCAGCTGGAATAATTCCCGGCCGTCAGTGCCAGGCGTTTTCGACCACCGTGTTCACGAGCGGGATTTTCGCGATCCATCTGCGGACGCGTGAGTGACCCTGCTCGTTCGCCTCGGCCGCGTTATCCGGCGGCGCGGATTCAGGGATCGCTGACGGCGGCACGGGGTGATCGGCGTCGGCTTGCGGCACGGCCGGCGGCGCAAGCGACAGCGCAGGCGGCAATGTCGGCGCAACCGGCACGGCGACGGGTGCTGGAGCGGGCACGGCAAGCTCTTGCTGCGCGGGACGAAGCACGGGCGGCGACACCGAGGCTGCCGCTGGAGCGGGTGCGGCGAGTTCCTGCTGCGCTGGCCGCAGCTCAGGCGCCGGCATCGCCGGCGCTTTCGCACGATCAGGCTGGGCTGGCTCGGCGCTATGCGTCACCAAGGCTTGGCGAACCGCATCGACCCATTGCGCGTCGGATACCTTCGGCTCGCGGCGAACCGGCTCGGTGGCGACCGCGGCCGGTTGCGGGCGCGGTTCGGCTTTGTGGGCCTGCTCTTTCGGCATCACCTCGCCGCTTGGCAACTTCCGTACAACAGGAGCGGTCACATTCGCAGGCGGGGCCGCGGGCGCGACGGCGGCGGTCTTTTCCGCCGCCAGCAGCGCCTTGAACGCCGCGGTGGCGTCGGGATCGACCGTGGCGCAGTTTTGCTCGAACGTCACGACATCGCGGCGCACCAGCATACGACGCGTAGTGGCGTCGACGCTCTTGTCGAGCATGGCAACGATACCGGCGCGCAGGCTTTGGCAGGACGCTTCGACTGAAAAGGTGGCGTGATAGAGCGAATAGACGCTGGCCACGCCGACCGGAACCGCGACCAGCGAGCCAAGCAGCTGCATGACGGTCGTGAAACGGATGAGCCTATGGACAGGCGGTGGAGGATAGGCCGCAAAGTCCGCGGACGGCGCATTATGCGCGTCAGCGTGAAACGGCGGATCACGCCTCGCCATCAGCATCGAATAACCCCGAGATTGCGACTCTTGGGGTTCCAATCACGCGATCATCGCGGACAAATTTGGTCGGGAATACGGCGCAATCGAGGAATTCGCCTTACGTTTCGTTACCGGGTGTAAAAAATGGAACTTCAGCCGCGCCGCAGAATGCTGACGAAGAATCCGTCGGTCTCGGTCGTACGCGGGCTCATCAGGATGCCCTCGGCCGACAGCCGCGCCGCTTTGGTGAACATGAAGGCGCTTTCGCCGAGCGCGCCGGCGACCTCTGCCGGCGGCTGGACCGAAAATTCATGATGGCGTGTCAAGAATTCGCGCACCTGCACGCCGTTTTCCTCGTCCAGCACCGAACATGTCACGTATGCGATACGCCCGCCGGCTTTGAGCAGCGGCACGGCGCGATCGAGGATTTCAATTTGTTCCTTTTGGCGCTGCTCCAGCGCGCCCGGGCGCATGCGCCATTTGGCGTCCGGATTGCGCCGCCAGGCGCCGGTGCCGGTGCAGGGCGCGTCGATCAGCACCAGGTCACAGCGCCCGGCGAGGTCGTCGAGTTCGCCACCCACTGATTTTGGGGTGCGGACCTGCACATTGCGCGCCCCCGAGCGCTTGAGCCGGTCATGAATCGGCGCCAGCCGCCTTTTGTCGTCGTCGGTGGCGAATAGTTGACCCTTGTTGAGCATCATCGCCGCCAGCGCCAGCGTCTTGCCCCCTGCCCCGGCGCAGAGATCGATCACCTGTTCGCCGGCCTTGGCGCCGGAAAACAGCGCGGTCAATTGCGAGCCTTCGTCCTGCAATTCGATCATGCCCTTGAGGAACGCCGGCTCGGCGTGGATCGCCGGGCTCTTGGCGTCGGCGGCAAGCCGGACCCGCAGACCCCAGGGCGACCAGCGCGCTTCTTCAGGCTTGAGGTCGGACAGCATGGCCGCAGCTTTGAAGGTGTCGGCCTTCAACGTGTTCACCCTCAAATCGAGCGGCGCGCGCGACGACAGCGCCGCGCCCTCCGCTGCACGATCGTCACCGAACACGCGGGTAAAATGCGGATCGAGCCATTCCGGATAATCACCGGCGACGTGCGCGGGCGCACCGGTCATGTCGGCGGCGTCGAGACGCTGGCGTTCGTCGTCGCTCAAAACTTCGGCTGCGTATTTCGCGCCATCTGCAAGCTTCGCAATGGTGTCGGTGTCGAAGCCACGCTCGCGTTTGAACATACCGAGCAGAATCGCGCGCGCGCTGTCCGAACCCATGATGAATGCGCTCGACGCGCGCCGGCGCAACGCGTCATAGACCAGCCCCGCTATAGCGGCGCGGTCGCCGGAGCCCGCGAAGCGATGTGCCAAGCCCCAACTCTTGAGCGCGTCGCCGGCCGGGCGGCGCTCGCTCTCCAAATTTGCGAAGACTTCGATGGCGGCGGCGAGCCGTGCGGCCGGCGTCATAGCGTGACGCTCATGGCAGGCCGAGCAGGATGCGGAGCGTAAAGATGACCCACATCGCGACCAGCACCAGCGCGCCAGCGCCATAATACGCGCCGCGGAAGCGCACATTGTTGCTAGTCACGTGCACGAACGCCTGCAAAACCCGGAAGATCACAAAAACCCAAGCCAGCACCACGAACACCATATCAGCATGATGGGTGATGATCGACAGGACCGTCAGCACGTAAAACAGAACCGGCAGTTCGAACTGATTGGAAAACGCATAGGCGAACTGGTTGGCGCGTACCGGCCAGTTCGGCTCGCGCATCGCGATGTCTGTCAAACGCGTCTCGCCACGCTGCAACGACGAGGTACGCCAGTACATCATGCCAAACATCAGGCCGAAGGTGAGCAAGACCTCGACGAACAGCGGCAGCAGGATGGTTTGAATTGACATGGTGTTCCTTGTACTCGACGTGGCCGCAATTGCCGGCCCTGTCAAAGCTTAATGCTGAGCGCGGTCTCGTGTTCCTCGTCGATGAAGGCGGTAAGCCAGGTCTTCTTGTCTTGCAAGGCCGCGAGATAGGCTTCCGATCCCGTATGTGTGAGATTGGCGCTGATCAGCAGCCCCCGCGCGCGCAGCAATCGGCGTATTTCTTTCAGCAGCGGACGCGACGGCGTGAAACCGTCGAAAAACGCCACGTCGTAGCCGGGATCGAGCGCGTGCATCACGGCGGCGAATTCACCCGCATGCACGACGATATGGCCGTCCATGCCATGGGCTTCGACCTGCTCGCGCGCCAGCCTCACGTGTTCGGCGTCGCGCTCGATGGTGTCGATCACCGCCTGCGGCGCGCCCTTGGCAAACCACAGCGCCGTATAACCTAATGCTGTGCCAAGTTCGAGCACGCGCCGCGCATTGGCCGCCGCGGCCAGCGTGCCGAGCAGCGCGCCATTGTCATAAGGATAGGCACCGCAGCCGTGGTTTGCGCGATGCGCCAGCGTCGCATCGCGAACGGCGGCGAAGAGATCGGCTAATTTTTCAGTCTTTGCGGCGGACACAGTGCTCACTCCACCGAAACGTCAAACACCACTCGGGTAATTCGGGCTCTCGCGCGTAATGGTCACGTCGTGCACATGGCTCTCGCGAAGACCCGCGCCCGAAATGCGGATGAATTCCGCCTTGCTATGAAATTTGTTCAAATCCTTGGCGCCGACATAGCCCATGGCGGCGCGCAAGCCGCCGGCGAGCTGGTGCAGCACATTGGCGACGGGGCCCTTGTAGCCGACCTGACCCTCGACGCCTTCCGGCACCAGCTTGAGCGCGTCCTTGATGTCCTGTTGGAAATAACGGTCGGCCGAGCCGCGCGCCATGGCGCCGACCGAACCCATGCCGCGATAGCTCTTGTAGGAGCGGCCCTGATAGAGAAACACTTCGCCCGGCGTCTCGTCGGTGCCGGCCAACAGCGAGCCGACCATCGCGACATCGGCGCCGGCGGCAAGCGCCTTGGCGAGATCGCCGGAATATTTGATGCCGCCGTCGGCGATCACTGGCGTGTTTGAGGCTTTCGCGGCCTCGACCGCGTCCATGATGGCGGTCAACTGCGGTACGCCGACACCGGCGACGATGCGCGTGGTGCAGATCGATCCGGGACCGATGCCGACTTTGATGGCGTCGGCGCCGCAATCGATCAGCGCCTTGGCGCCTTCCGAGGTGGCGACGTTACCGGCCACCACCTGCACCGCGTTCGACAGCTTCTTGATGCGGGTCACGGCATCGAGCACGTAACGCGAATGGCCATGAGCGGTATCGACCACGACGAGATCGACGCCGGCCGCGATCAGCGCTTCGGTGCGCGCAAAGCCCTTGTCGCCAACCGTCGTTGCGGCGGCGACGCGCAGGCGGCCCTGCTCGTCCTTGCAGGCGTTCGGATTGGTGACCGCCTTTTCCATGTCCTTGACGGTAATCAGCCCGACGCAGCGGTATTGGCTGTCCACCACCAAAAGCTTCTCGATGCGATGCTGATGCAGCAGACGTTTGGCTTCGTCCTGACTGACGCCCTCGCGCACGGTGACCAATTTGTCTTTGGTCATCAGCTCGGCGACGCGCTGGCCCGGATCGGTCGCAAAGCGCACATCGCGGTTGGTCAGGATCCCGACCAGCTTGCCGGGGCCGCCACTGGCGCTACGCTCGACCACCGGCACGCCGGAAATGCGGTTCTCCTTCATCAGGTCAAGCGCCTGCTGGAGCGTCGCGGTCGGCTCGATGGTGAGCGGGTTTACCACCATGCCGGACTCGAATTTCTTCACCTGACGCACCTGCGCCGCCTGTATGTCGGGCTCCAGATTACGGTGGATGACACCGATGCCGCCGGCCTGCGCCATGGCAATTGCCATCTGAGCCTCGGTGACCGTGTCCATGGCGGAGGCAATGATCGGGATATTAAGCGCGATCGAGCGGGTGACGTGGGAATGGATATCGACGTCGGAGGGCAATACCTCGGACAGACCGGGCCGGATCAATACGTCGTCAAAAGTAAGCCCTTCGCGCGGGCTTGCGTTGTTTTTTCCGGCCATTGCCAACTCCGTCACACCCGAAAAGGACAACAAGACCGGATGCCGAAGGCTTATAAAATGCCTGTCGCGAGGAGGTCCCTCGCCCGACGTCACGGCCCGCTTTTGGGTTGGCGTGGGTCGTTAGCACGACAAAGCGCCGATTCCTAGGGCGATTCCTCAGTCCCTACCTGCAAGTGGACAGCGTTTGGCAGCCGGCAAGGGCATTCGCGGATGGCTATTATGAGCCTGCCAAATCGGCCTTCCTTCCGCCGCCGCTTTGCTGTTCAAGACCTTGTACCTTGCGCCGGAAACCGTCCCCCGATTCGTTAGATTCTCATGCGCCCTGACCGCATTGTCCCGCTGATCATCGCGGTCGCCTTATTCATGGAAAACATGGATTCGACGGTGATCGCCACCGCTTTACCGGCGATCGCGACCGATATCGGCACCAACCCGTTGGCGCTCAAGCTAGCCGTCACATCCTACCTGCTCTCGCTCGCGATTTTCATTCCCGCCAGCGGCTGGACCGCCGACCGCTTCGGCGCCCGCACCGTGTTCCGCGCGGCCATCGCAGTTTTCGTGCTGGGTTCGATCGGCTGCGCGCTGTCGCATTCGCTGACCGACTTCGTCATCGCCCGCATCGTGCAGGGCATGGGCGGCGCCATGATGACTCCCGTCGGGCGCATGGTGCTGGTGCGCACCATCAGCAAGCGCGAACTGGTCGGCGCCATGGCCTGGGTCACGACGCCGGCGCTGATCGGTCCGGTGCTCGGGCCGCCGGTTGGCGGCTTCATCACCACTTACGCAAGCTGGCACTGGATCTTCATCATCAACGTGCCGATCGGGCTCATCGGCATCGCGCTCGCCACTCGTTACATCGAAGATCTGCGGCTCGAGCACCATGAGCCCTTTGATATCCTCGGCATGGCGCTCGCCGGTCTCGGTATCGCCGGCGTCGCCTTCGGCTTCTCGGTGCTGGGCTTGAATTTCCTGCCCTGGACCGTGGTGGCAGGACTGATCGTAGGCGGGATTTGCTTTATCGCGGCCTATCTGATGCACGCGCGGCACATTGCCAATCCGGCGCTCGACTTGACGCTGTTTCGTCTACCGACGTTCTTCGCCAGCGTCACCGGCGGATTTATCTTCCGGCTTGGGCTCGGCGCGTTGCCGTTTTTATTGCCGCTGATGCTGCAAGTCGGCTTCGGCATGTCGCCGTTCCAGTCCGGCACCATCACCTTCGCCACCGCGCTCGGCGCCATGGTCATGAAATGGGCGACCGCGAAAATCCTGCGCCGCTTCGGCTTCCGCACCATCCTCGTCACCAATGCGATCGTCAGCGCGGCCTTTCTCGCGGTCTGCGCGGCCTTCACGCAAGCTACGCCAGTGGCGGTCATGATGCTGCTGCTGCTGGTGGGCGGCTTCTTCCGTTCGCTGCAATTCACCAGCATCAACACCATCGCCTACGCTGAGGTGGACCATCGCCGTGTCAGCCGCGCCACCGCGCTGGTGAGCGTGGCCCAGCAATTGGCGGTCTCGACCGGCGTGGCCTTGGGAGCCCTGGCCGTCGAGCTCACGGTCCGCTTCAAGGACAGCCCAACGCTGGAGGCCAACGACTTTCCGCCAGCCTTCCTGGCCGTGGCGGCGATTTCGGCCGTGTCCGTGTTCATTTTCGCGCGGCTTTCGCCCGATGCCGGCGCGGAAATGGCCGATCGGCTGCCGGCGCCAACGCCGGGCGAGACATCCGATCAGCGGCTCGGTTGAATTTTATTAAAATTTTAGACGTTAACCATATTCGCACATTAACCCTTGGGGACTGCGACAAGCCCTTGGTTCCACGCACCTTTTGATGCCCGACTATGGTTAACGTGGTGGGCAAATGCGTATGCGTGGCACCAGGCACTTGAAGCTGTTGGGAGCGGTATCGGCCGCGGCAATCGCCGTCGCGCTGGCGCTGCCTGGCATCTCGTACGCGCGCGTCGATTTCAGCGACGTGCGCACCTGCAGCACCCAGACCGAAGACCTTGCTGAGCAGCGCATCGCTGCCTGCACCGCCATGATCAGTTCCGGCCGGTTGAGCGGCAAACCGGCCGGCATCACTTACGCGCTCCGCGGCCTTGCTTATCTGGATCGCGGCGACATCGCGCACGCCATCGCCGACCTCAACCAGGCGATCACGCTCGCGCCCGATTTCGTGCCGGCCTATCAGAACCGCGGCAATGCCTGGTACGCGCGCGGCAATTACGGCCAGGCGATCGCCGACTACGACGAGACCATCAGGCTCGATCCCAACTCGCCCTCGCCTTACGTCAACCGCGCCGCGGTGCGGCGCGACCTCGGCTACACCGAAGGCGCGATGGCGGACTATCAAAAGGCGATAAGTCTTGGCGGCAACCGCGACACATCCTTCAGCGGACGCGGACAACTCTATTTGCGCCAGAAGGATTACGCCCGCGCCACCGCCGATTTCGACCGCGCTGTGCACCTTTCGCCGAGCGCGGACAACTTCATGCTGCGGGCACAGGCGCGCGAAGGCGCCGGCGATCTCGACCATGCGCTGACCGATTACCAGGAAGCCGCGACGCTCGATCCGAAAAATATCACCGCTTTGACTGCGCAAGGCGGCATATGGCGCAAGAAAGGCAATTTCGACAAAGCACTGGCCGTCTATGACCACGCGCTTGAAGTCGATCAGAGCGCGGCGAATTCCTACAGCCTGCGCGCCGAAGTCTACGCTGCCAAAGGCGACCGCAAGCGCGCCATGGCGGATGTCAGCCGCGCGCTCAAATTCTCCTGGGACGTCCGGTTCCTCAAACTGCGCGGCGAGCTCCAGCTGGATGACGGCGACATTGACGGCGTGATCCACGACGCCGACGCCATGCTCAAGCTCGATGCCGACAACGCAGCCGCTATGGCGCTGCGTGGCGCGGCGTACGTTCGCAAGAAAGACTACAACAACGCGCTCGCCGACCTGGACAAATCGATCAAGGCCGATGGCATCAATGCGCTCGCTTACGGGGAACGCGGCCAGGTTTATTACGCGAAGAACGACGTCGATCGCGCACTGCCCGATCTCAACCGCGCCATCGAACTGGGCACCGTCAACCCGGCGCCCTATCGCGCGCGCGCCATGATCGAAAAAAACAAGGGCGACGCCACCATGGCGATCGCCGATCTCGGCCTGGCGATCCGCCGCGATCCGCGGCCAGCCGATCTTTATTTCGAGCGCGCCGCCATGCGCAAGGCCAGGGGCGACATTGCTTTGGCGATGGCCGATTTGAACGACGGCCTGACGCGCGAGCCGGACAACATCCTGGGCCTTTTGACGCGCGCGCAGATCAGGCAGGGCAAGGGCGAGACCGCCGGCGCCATCGCCGATTACGACGCCGCGCTGCGGCACGATCCGAAGAATCTGGCCGCACTCAATGCCCGCGCCATGGCGCTGATGCAGACCAATAGCTACGCCAAAGCGGCCAACGATCTCGATCGCGTCATCCAGATTGAGCCTAAGAACGCGCAGGCTTATTACCAGCGCGGCTTGGCGCACGAACAAGACAAGAAATTTGCCGGGGCCGTCGCCGACTATAAAATGGCGCTTGATCGCGATCGCACCCTGGGCGATGCCCGCAAGGCGCTGGCACGCACCGAGGCCGCTGCGCGCAATAATAAACCGCGCTTCGCCGAGCCAGAGCACAAGCCCGAACTCACGACCGCATCCTCCGGCACCCCGTTGCCGCCGCCGGCACCGCGCACGGACGAGGCGGCGGCCAAACCGCCTCAGGACGTCAAGGCGCCAGAGCCGATGAAACAGGCTTTGCTGCCCAAAGAACCTGAAAATCTGACGCCCAAAGTTTCGGAGGCCCCGCTGCCGGAGAAACAGCCGCGGCCACCGAAGATCAAGGCGGAGAATAAGTCGCAAGAAAAGCCACAGGGAAAATTTAAGAAGCGTGAGGCTAGCGCGCGCAATACGCACGATCACAGATCCGTCGCGCGCAACGACAAGAAGCACGACAACAAGAAGCACGACAACAAGACCCACGAAAGGTTGACGCCCACCGCCAAAACGCGCAAGCGCCAAATCGAAGCCGACAAATCGCGCCCGCGTTATTATCGCGCCGGCGAACAGCCGCCCCATGCGCCGGAACAGCGCGTGCAGCAAACGCCGGCGCGGCTGCCCGACGCGCGCTTCACCGACATCTGGAACGACCGGCAGCTCAAGCGCCCGTCTTTCTAAATCCCGTCGCCAATAGATAAAGCTCGGATGAGTCCGAGCGGCTGGCCGCCGGCTTAACGTGCTTCACACTTGTGAAGTCTCGCTTGAGGCGAGCGAGCAGCGAGCCTTCCGTGCCGCCTTGCAGCACCTTGGCGAGGAACGCGCCGCCCGGCGCCAGCACTTCGCGGGCAAATTCGGCCGCAGCTTCCACCAGCGCCACGATTTTCAAATGATCGGTCTTGCGATGGCCGGTCGCGTTCGCCGCCATGTCGGACAGCACCAGGTCGGCCCGACCGCCCAGCATGGCTTTCAACTTTTCCGGTGCGGCCGGGTCAAGAAAGTCGAGCTGCGCAAACTCGACACCGGCTAGCGGCTCCATCGCCAAGATATCGATGGCGACGACACGGCCGTGCGCAGGGCTGCCGACACGCTTGGCCGCCGCCTGGCTCCAGCCGCCGGGCGCGGCGCCAAGATCGATCACCCGCGCGCCGCGTTTGAGCAGCTTGGCCTTGTCGTCGATCTCGATCAGCTTGTAGGCGGCGCGCGAGCGTAACCCCTCGCGTTTGGCGCGCGCCACGTACGGATCGTTGAGCTGGCGTTCCAGCCACAGCTTGGACGACAGCTTTCGGCCCTTGCCGCTCTTGACCCGGACCTTCAACGCGCGCGGATCGCTGGCGCGCGTCGTCATGACACCGCCGCCTGATTGCCGCCGCCCCACACGCCGTCCTCGCGCATCATCTGCACCAGCATGCCTTCGCGCAGGCCCCGGTCGGCAACGCGCAGGCGCGGACACGGGAAGGCGCGGCGGATCGCGTCCAGAATAGCGCAGCCGGCGAGCACCAAGTCGGCGCGCTCGGCGCCGACGCAGGGGCTAGCGACGCGCTCCTGGTAATTCATCGCCAGCAGTTTTTCGATCACCGCGCTGATTTCCTGCTCGTTCATCCAGCAGCCATCGACACGGTTGCGGTCATAGCGCTTGAGATTGAGATGCACGCCGGCGACCGTCGTCACGGTGCCCGAGGTGCCGAGCAGATGGATGCCGCGGACGTCGCCGCCGTGCTTCTGCACGAACGGCACCATTAGCGCCGACACGTCGGCCACCATCGCCTCGTAGGTTTCCGGGCTGATGTCGATGCCGCCGAAACGTTCGGCCAGCGTCACTACGCCGTGCGCCAGCGAGATCCAGCCGCGGATCGCCGGCACCGGCGGTCCGCCGGGTGATTTCTGCGAGCGGTCGAGCCGCACCAGCTCCGAGGAGCCGCCGCCGATATCGAACAGCACCGCACCATGGGCGTGCGGGTCGAGCAGCGTGGTGCAGCCGGTGGCGGCGAGCCGCGCTTCGGTCTCGCGGTCGATCACTTCAAGCTCGAGGCCGACATCCTGCGCGACCCGGGCGCGAAAATCCTCGCCGTTCTCCGCCGAGCGGCAGGCCTCGGTCGCGATCAGCCGCGCGCGGGTAACGCCTTTGTTCTTCATCTTGTTGCGGCAGATCGTCAGCGCGGCGATGGCGCGTTCGATCGCCGCCTCGCTTAGGCGCCGCGAAGCCGAGACGCCCTCGCCGAGCCTTATGATGCGCGAGAAAGCATCCACGACGCGAAAGCTGTCGCCCGACGGGCGCGCCACCAGCAAACGGCAGTTGTTGGTGCCGAGATCGAGCGCGGCGTAACTCGCGCCACCGCGATCGCTGCCCAAGCCGCCGTCGAGCCGTCCAGGCGACCGCCGACCCCATCGGGACCGCCCTGGCGGTGCCCGATCCATAGCGGGGTCGAGGCCCGGGGTATCCCCGGCCTCGCCACTCATATGTCTTAGCCTTCCTGCCGCCGCCAGCGCACTCCCAGCGCGCCGAGGTTGCGGCAATGTTCCCACGATCACCGAAAAGTCTAACAGCGCCCGTGGCCCACGCAACCCTCATGCCCAAAAGCTATTCTTGTAGAAGTGGTTGGCCTGCTTTATCAGGTGCTTTCCACCGCAATGACCGCAAAAGCCCCGGCATGGATGACAGAACCAGCGACGCAGCCCTTTCGCTGACCAAATTCGGTGTCGGCCAGCCGGTGCGGCGCACCGAGGATCCCACGTTGGTGCGTGGCGAGGGCCGTTATACCGACGACATCAATGTTCCCGGCCAGCTCTATGCGGTGATGGTGCGCTCCTCAGTCGCGCACGGCGTCATCAAACGCATCGACACCGCCGCCGCCAAGGCGATGCCGGGCGTCAGGGCAGTGCTCACCGGCACCGACTTGGCCGGCTATGGCGGGCTCAAATGCAATCTGCCGCTCAAGAGCAGGGATGGCTCGCCGATCCGCTACAAGCCGCGTCCGGCGCTGTCCGCCGATAAAGTGCGCTTCGTGGGCGATCCGGTTGCCTGCGTGGTGGCGGATACCAGCGCGCAGGCCAAGGACGCGGCCGAAGCGGTCGCGCTCGACATCGAGCCGCTGCCCGCCGTGATGAGCGCGCGTGAAGCAGCGCAGCCGGGCGCACCCCTGCTCTATGATGAAGTGCCGGACAATGTCGCGCTCGACTTTCACTATGGCGACGGCGCCAAAGTCGCCGAGGCCTTCACCAAGGCCGCGCATGTCGTGAAGCTGCCACTGATCAATCAGCGGCTGGTGGTCGCCTCGATCGAACCGCGCTCCGCCATCGGCGAGTTCGATGCCAAGGACAGCAAGTGGACACTGCATTCGTGCAGCCAAGGCGTGTTCGGCCTCAAGAACATGTTGCGCGACATTCTCAGCGCGCCGGCCGACAAGATGCGTGTGCTCACCGGCAATGTCGGCGGCTCGTTCGGCATGAAGGCCGCGGTCTACCCGGAATATGTCTGCATCCTGCATGCGGCGAAAGCCCTCGGCCGGCCGGTGAAATGGACCGACGAGCGCTCCGGCAGCTTCGTCTCCGATCATCATGGCCGCGACTACGACATGACGGTGGAGATCGCCTTCGACGCCAAGGGCCTGATCCTGGCGATGCGGCTTTCCGGCTACGGCAATCTCGGCGGCTATTGCGCGGCCTTCGGCCCGCTGCTGCCGACGCTCAACGTCACCAAGAACATCGCCAGCATGTATCGCACGCCGCTGCTGGAAGTTTCAACCAAATGCGTGTTCAGCAATACCTCGCATGTGTCGGCCTATCGCGGCGCCGGCAGGCCCGAGGGTGCGCTGAGCATGGAGCGCACAATGGACTATGCCGCGCTCGAGCTCGGCATCGACCGCTTCCAGCTGCGCAAGCGCAATTTCATCCGCGCCAAGGAGATGCCGTTCAATGCCGCCTCCGGCATGGTCTACGACTGCGGCGATTTCCCCGGCTTATTCGATGAGGCGCTCAAGCGCGCCGATGTCGGCGGCTTCAAGCAGCGCAAACGCGACAGTAAAAAGCGCGGCAAGCTGCGCGGGCTCGGCGTCGGCTGTTATCTCGAGACTACGGCGGCCGGCACCACCGAGATGGGCGGCATCCGCTTCACCGACGACGGCAGCGTGACCATCGTCACCGGCACGCTCGATTACGGCCAGGGCCACGCCGCGCCTTTCGCGCAAATCCTGACGCAAAAGCTTGGCGTGCCGTTCGAGCGCATTAAGCTCATCCAGGGCGACAGCGATCAGTTGGTGACCGGCGGCGGTACCGGCGGATCGCGTTCGGCCATGCTGAGCGGCTCCGCCATCATGCAAGCGGCCGACAAGGTTATCGAGCAGGGCAAAAAGATCGCGGCCCATGTACTGGAAGCATCATCCGGGGATATCGAGTTTTCCAATGGCCGCTTCGTGATCGCGGGAACCGACCGCGCCATTGGCATCATGGAGCTGGCGAAGCGCTTGCGCTCCGGCATCACTCTTCCCGAAGGCGTGCCCGCCTCGCTCGACATCACGCATGTGACCGAAGCAGTGCCTGGCACATATCCGAATGGCGTGCATGTCGCCGAGGTCGAGATCGACCCCGACACCGGCGATGCCAAAGTGGTCAAGTATACTGCGGTCAACGATTTCGGCACGGTGATCAATCCGATGCTGGTCGAAGGCCAGATTCAGGGCGGCGTCATGCAAGGGCTTGGCCAGGTGCTGCTGGAAGGCGTCGTTTATGACAGCGAAGGACAGCTGCTCACCGGCTCATTCATGGACTACGCCATGCCGCGCGCACACGACGCGCCGGACATCGAGGTCAGCAATCGGCCGGTCCCGACCAAGACCAATCCGGTCGGCGCCAAAGGCTGCGGCGAGGCCGGTTGCTCGGGCGGCCTGCCAACAGTTGCCAATGCGGTGATCGACGCGCTGTCGGCGTACGGTATCCGACATATGGAGATGCCGATGACGCCATCACGCATCTGGCAGGCCATTCAGGACGCTCAACGCAAGCCAATTTGATTTCCTGCGCAATTTTCTGAATTTAAATTCTTCGCTTTTTTATCCCGCGTTTATTCATTTCGCTCGAAACCGAAAATACAATCACTTGGGGTGACTCGATGGAAATCGAGCCGCATGCGACTTTTTCGGCCTGTTGAAATCGCCATCAAGCAAATACCGTGGATCGCCAGCCGGCCAATCGCCGGAATTCGCAATCCGTCGGCGGTCGACTTTTATGAAAATTTGATGACGAACGGGTACGAAGCGGACTCGCTGCTGAACGTCCTTCCCAGGCACAACCTCATTTACATCGGGGTGCCGAAAGCTGCCTCGACACGAATCCGCAGGACACTGGCAAGAATCGACGGCCGGTACATACGTTCGCTGAAACCGAACCGCCGGTCGATGTATCGCGGACCGTGTGGGCCGCGCAACATTACGATCGATATGCTGTTTCGGCTGGCGACCAATCCCGACGTCCTGCGCTTTTCGTTTGTGCGTAACCCCTATGCGCGCGTCGTGTCCTGCTGGGCCGACAAGTTCGCGGGCAAGCCGCTCGTTCGCGGCGATGTGTTCATCGATGCCTATCTCGCGATAAGGCACGAGATCGCTGCCGATCTTGCGGCCGGCGCGGATCGCACGCTGTCGTTTGCCGAATTTGCGGCCTTTGCCGCCGCCACTTCGAAGGCCCGTCACGATATTCATATGCAGGCGCAGGACGACATTCTCAGCATGCCGGGCATTATCCTCGACATGATCGGCAAGGTGGAGACTTTTGACGCGGATTTTGCGCGCGTGCTTGATCATTTGGATGCGAGCGAGGACATTCGCCGCGACGCGGCCGTGGCGCTCAACGAATCGCACCACAATGACTGGCCGAGCTATTACACACCTGACCTTGCCGACCGCATCTATCGTGCCTACGAATGCGATTTCGACCGCTTCGGATACGCGCGCGCCGTCAGATAACCGCCACGCATACCCAGCCCACGCAAAACGCACTGGATTGAACGAAGCCGCCGGGCCATAGTCCGCCCGCTCCGGGAACCCTGACGCCATGAGTCAAGCGAGCGAATTGCTGGGTGTAAGTCGCGCGCCGCATATCCGCCTCCTCGGCGCGGTCAGCGCGGCGCATTTTGTCTCGCATTACTACATCCTGGTGCTGGCGCCGCTGCTGCCCTTCGTGCGCGCGGAATACGGCGTGAGTTATACCGAGATCGGCTTTGCCTTCGCCGCCTTCAATGTCGTGTCGGCTGCGCTGCAGACGCCGGCCGGATTCCTGGTCGACCGGCTGGGGGCGCGCATTCTGCTCATCGTCGGGCTGGTGATCGGCGCCTGCGCCTTCATCGCCGCCGGACTGATCGACTCATTTTGGGTGATGGTGGCGATGTTCGCGCTCGCCGGCGTCGGCAACACGGTCTACCACCCGGCCGACTACGCGCTGCTCTCGCACCATGTGCCGTCCGACCGCATTGGCCGCGCGTTTTCGATCCACACCTTCGCCGGCATGCTGGGGTCGGCGGTGGCGCCAGCCAGCCTCTTGATGATGCAAAGTGTATGGGGCTGGCGCGGCGCTTTCATCGGCAGCGGCATCCTCGGCTTTGCGGTTGCGGCGCTGCTCTTGGCAATGCGCGAGGGGCCGGAAACAGTCGCGCCGCCGCCGGTGCCGCGCGCCGGCACCGATAAAGCCACGGCCGGCTGGCGGCTGCTGCTATCGCCGCCGATTTTGCTCAATCTGGTTTTCTTCGCACTGCTCGCGATCATGAGCGGCGGCACCTACAATTATTCCGTGGTCGCACTCGGCGCACTCTACGGAACGCCGGTGACTACCGCCAATATCGCGCTGTCCGGCAATCTGCTGCTGTCGGCGATCGGCGTGCTGATCGGCGGCGTGCTGGTTAGCCGCACCACGCGCCACGGCCTGGTGGCGACGCTGGGCCTCGCCGGTATCGCGCTGTTCATCGCGCTAGTCGCGCAGGTTAATCTCGGCTCGCTGGCGCTGATCGCCGCGATGTCGGCGGCAGGCCTGTGCTCCGGCATCATCATGCCGTCGCGCGACATGATCGTGCGCGAGGTCACCCCGCCCGGCTCATTCGGCAAGGTGTTCGGCTTCGTGACCACCGGCTTTAATATCGGCGGCATTATTTCGCCGCTGATTTTCGGCGCCATCATGGACCACGGCAGCCCGCGGCTGGTGTTCGTACTGGTGGCGGCGTTCAGCTTGATCGCGATCACGACGGTGGCGACGCGGCCGCGCCGCGTGGTCTGATGCCGGACTTGTCAAATCGGCCGAATTGCCCCATGTCAGGGGCCTCCGGCGCAGTGCCGATGGGTCATATCGGCCGCATTGAGCCAGGCCCTGCTGGGGGATCGTCCAACGGTAGGACTCCAGACTCTGACTCTGGCTATCTAGGTTCGAATCCTAGTCCCCCAGCCAGCGCCCCTTAACATTCTGACAGCGCTAGCTTTTCGCTTCGTCGGCCGGCGGAATCGGCGTTTGCTACATTCCGCTGCTACAGACCGGTGGCGGAAAGGACACGTGAGGTCAATTCCGAACGTCCTGCGACGCGGAAGCGCTTTCCATTTCCGCCGCGCAGTACCCTCGTTATCCGTCACAAGCTTCGCCGGACAGAGTTGACCTGCAGCCTGAAAACGTCCGACACGAGCACTGCAAAACTGAAATCCAGAGCGCTATACATAGCCTCTGAACATTTTTTTAAACGCTTGCACGAAGCCCCCATGCTCTCTGATGAACAACTGACACTCATCGTTCGCGACTTCTACGAAACGGCCATTCGTCAGGAAAATGCGCTTCGGCTCGATGGGCATCCTCCAAGCGAGGAAGCTTCAAACTCTTCCTCTGCAACGCGTTTCTTCTCCTTGTCGATGTCATATTTTTCGATCTCGCGAACGAGCTGCTCCGCTTGCCGGTGTCGGATGCCTTGATTAAGTCGGCGCTCAATATCGTCGTCGACGATTTTGGATTGGCTGCCGAGTTCCTTCTTGATCGTCTCAAGTCTTCCTGACAAGCACATCGAGAACCCGATCCTCGACGCGCTGGGGCAGAACGAAATAGTGGCAGCGAACTTCGTCGGCTGGCTGGAGTTTGCGATCGATGCGGCCATTGCGCTGCTCGATGCGCCCGGGGTTCCAGGGTAAGTCAAAATGAAAGAGATCCGCACAGTGCGCCTGAAAATTTAAACCCTCGCGAGTCGCGTCCGTAGCAAGCAGGATGCGTAGCGGGTCATTGGAGGGGTCGGCGTTGAACCGCCGCTGAACCTCCTTGCGTCGAGCACGGCTCGTGAGGCCGTCGATAACTTCAATGCGCTCGTCAGCCCGATCGCTACCCTCGATAGTCTGCTCAAGGATCGATTTTAAATAGCGCTTTGTACCCTCGCGATTTTCGGTAAAGACCAGGACGCGGCGGTTATTCCACTTCGCAGGCTGGCCCTGCGCCGACTTGCCGTAGGGCGGGAGATCCGAGCAGAGATTCTTACGAACCCACTCGATCAGTTGCTGGGTCTTGGGATCGGGAACGTGCCGCGCCTTTTCGGCAATCTCCTGCATCCGATCGAGAAGGGCCTGTTCCCGACGCCAGCACGGATGAAGGTTTTAATGTTGGCCTTCGGTATTCGGGTGAAAAAGTTCTTGATGTCTGATCGGACAAACCAATGGTTGCCGGCGCGCATCGCTTGATCAATCAACGCAAGACCATGGGGTACGCCTCGCTTACTGATACCGCCGACGCTGGTCGGGGTGGCCATGACATCGCGGACTGCTGGCACGCCAGGCCAGCGTCTGTGAGGCTTGTCGGCCATTTCGCCGTACCCTTGAAGAACTTCAAGGATTGCACGCCGAACAATCCGATTGGCGATAGGGGCAACAACGAGTGGGCGAACGCCGCTCTTGCCCTTTCCTTTGGGCGGAGCGACTCCCTATTCGCCGGCAAACACAAAGGTAACGTGCTGTAGTTGGTTTCTAATTTTTTCGAGATTGCTGAGCCAGTCAGCATCAAACTTAAGAGCAGCTCGCTTGGTATTTTCGCTCTCCGAACTGAAAGCGCTCTGCCGGATCTTCGCCCAGGCACGATGCAACACGGGTTTCGTGCGTAGGCGCGTATAGAGATCCACTGCGCCCTCATGCTTTCCGTGTTTGGGGGCCCTATCGATAAACCCGCCCCCGGCAGAAGCTAGACGTTTGATCCCCAGGGCTCCGCAGGCGCTTTACGCAACCCGCGGGGGCGACCTGATCCGCAGAAGCAGTTCCCCGCGGTCCACGCCCCCAGCACAACCGACGCTCAGTAAGAGCCCAGCCGCCAGAAGCGGGTAGATCAACACCACATATATATGGGGGGGGGAACTCTCATGCGGCACAAGATGCGCCCACGACGATCTGGCCGGAAAAAAACGGAGCTCAATCTTGAATCAGAAGCGGGCAGCCGGCCGATTCTGCTCAAATTTCCCTGTTATTTTAAGAACAAAATGGGAACAAATAGGACTACCCGACATTCCAAAATATTGCTATGACTCCTCGCGTAACCGGGATACGCATGCTATATTCTGCAAGCATAGGAAGGCAAAACAGATGAGCGTCCAGAAAAGGGTTCAGAAATACCGAAGCGTAGGCGGTGCCGCGGACCTTGCACGGGTCGAGGTACTGGTACCTCCGTCTGCGCGTGACGAACTGGTCGCGTTTGCCTCGCGCCTTCGCTCCAAACATCGAAAGGCGCCCGCATATCGAAATACCAAGGCGTTGCTGAGCATGTGCTCCAGAGCCTTGTCATTGTATCGCACGCGAATTCTGGACAACGTCGATCTTGATCGGCTTCCCGATCTGCGTTCGCGCGCAGCCGTCATTGCGCGGGCGATGATTGATCGCGGGGATGCTAGGGCTTTCGCACTCGGGCGCGAGATGCTGGCCCATATCGGTGCCGCCTAAATGGCTCTGACAGATCTGCAAGGGAAGGTTCTACGACAGCTCGCGACCAACCGTTCGGAAACGAGCTATCTCGCCGGAGGTCTGTTGCTCAACCGCGACTGGCCCAGACGCTCCGACGACATCGCCATCTTCCACGACAGCGACGAAGAGGTCACCGCCGCGGCCAAAAAGGACATTGGTGTCCTCACGTCTGCTGGTTTCAGGGTCCACACGGACGTGATGATATATGGATGCGTCGAAGCCACTGTTTCCGAAGGGGGAGCCGAAACGGTCATCCAGTGGTTCGGTGAGACCAAGCAACGCTTTTTTCCCCTCGTCAAAGACAAGGACTGGGGAGCACGACTCAATCAGGCAGATCTTGCGGTAAACAAGGTACTTGCTGCGGCCGGACGCTCCAAGGCGCGCGACGTCGCAGACCTAATCGCCATTGCCAAACACTATTGCCCACTTGGGCCGATCGTGATCGCCGCAGCAGGAAAACCACCTAACTTTTCTCCGAAGAAGACCATCGAAGAAATACGGCGTCATGCGCTTTCGATCCCAGCCGAAGATTATTTGGCTGTTAAGGGGCTGCCTCCCGATTGGACCCCAGAGTTCATCAGGAAAGAGGCTATCCTTCAGGCTGAACTAGCCGAAACTTACGTGATGTCGGCTCCGGTCAAGATAATCGGACTACTCGCCGTCGATAAGAATGGCGTTCCGATTGAGGTCACAGAGGCAACCTTAAGCAAAGCTACTCTCAGGAAGGCCACTGAAGAACCCGAGGTAATGCCCGCTCCTGCGCAGTTCGACGTGTCTGGATGGTCCGGAACACGTCCCTGAACGACCCTCGTAAATTGCGACCTTGAGCAGAACTCCCTCGGAAAAGCGTCTTGCTAAAGGCAGCCTATAGCGATGGATATTGCGGGCAGATATTCGAGGAAGTAGGCGATATCGAGCCAATACGTGACGACGCAGATGCAATCTTATCGTTCATGCCGCAGTCGAGATATCGCAATGCGCGCGGTCTGCCGCAACACCGCTACGGTACCGGCCCTTTTTGCAAATTCCGAATCTCAAACCGTTTTCGGACGACCGGCGTCTACGCGGTCCTTATCAGCAACGAAATCCGTTATGTCGGGGAATGCACCAATCTCTCAAAGCGCTTCAATGACGGCTATGGAAACATCTCACCCAAAAACTGCTTCAAATATGGCCAAGAAACGAACTGCCGCGTAAACAATCTCATATATCTGGCGGCGCTCGCCGACGAGCCAGTCTCGCTCTGGTTTTCTGAAACGTCATTAGGGCCGGCGCGTAGCTATCCACGTGACCGCATTGAGGACACCTCAAGCTTGAAATTTTTCGAGCCGTCAGACGATCTGGTTTGTCCTGCGGTGATGGCGCTTCTAAAAACGGAATAGCCTCACCGCATTTGGCGCAATCGACAGCAAAATACGACTTATCCGGCTCGACAAGCTTCGCCATTATGGTTCCCTATAACCATAGCCCTGGACCTGGGCTCACCTTCATCAGGGCGCACGCATCGCGCTGATAGCTTGTATAGATCCTCTGTGGATACGTCCGTCAAACGCTCCAAAAGTCTGCTACAATCTTTTGGCTAGATCGACGACGCAGCCATCGGAACGCCCGGAATATAAAGGTTAGCTGGGGCAAACTCGGTATCCTAGTCCCCCCAGCCAATCAGCCCCGCCTCCGGTGCATGAGGCCGAAAGGCACGGGATATACCTGCTACTGCGCGCGATGACTGCGATGTGCCCGGGTCTCCATTCGCGCAATTGAAGCGGCTGGAGGGGCTAATACCCTAATTTCACTGGCATCGATTCAGGCCTCCCTAACCACCCGCACAGCAGACTAGATGCGCGCAACCATTCGAGCTTTATAGGTTCTGCAAATTGCTTGAGAGCGGCGCTATGACGTCACGAAAATCATCCCGACACTGGCTCCTACGCGATATTCGAGCGGTCTATGTGCTGCTTGTTTCGGTCGCCTCCGTCGTCGTTATTCTTAGCTATTTCATTGATTGGTCGACGGTGAGACGCGAGCGCGTGGTGCAGCCCAAGCGTGACAACGTCGAACGACGCTATACAGGTTCGATCATTGTCCCCACAGGCCGGGATCAGTGCTGGACATTCATTCTCGACAATCGCACCGGGAAAATGCGGGATGGAGGCTTCTCCAAATGCGAAGAGGCCACGCGCCAATTTGACGAACAAAATCCTTCCCAAAGCATGGATACATTACGTCTGCACGACATTGGAAATGCATTTCGTCACGAAGCAAATTGAGTAGTCGAACTCGCAGGCATAGTTACAATTAGTCCATTCACCAATTCCTCGAGCGACCGCCAAGTAGCGCTCCGAAGTGTGGTTATTGTGTAGCTCGCTGCATGTGCTAATTTCACATTTTGGGAAGCCGCGCGCACCATCGAGAGCATTAACAATGAACCGCAAGGCATGGCTATTATTCGCCGCGGTAATTCTGGCCCTCACATGGCTCGTTCCGACAACATCTAGTCGTGCAGAGCGCGCATTGGGGAACAGCGGGTATTGCCCGGCCGGCACTTATTGGGGCAACGCGGCAAATGGGCGCAACACACCAAATATTGCAGCGCCAAGAATTGCAAGATTAGAAAATAGATTCTGGTGCGGTCGGATTGTCCGCTAAGCGCCATTCGCGGTGCATCTTTTTGACTTACTCACACACCAAGTTTGGCAATTGCTGGTGGCGCCCCCTCGAACGCATACGGATTAAGAAACTGCCGTCGCCATAGAAATTTGCGGTCGACCTCGGTCAGTTTGGCTTCTTCACAAATTGACGTCCAGCGCTCCTGCATGACTTTGATCTGGTGTTCCGCCAAGGCGAGCGCCTCGTCATCCGAGAGAAGAAAAGATTGAGCGGCCTTGAGACATACGGCGATCTTGGCGAACTTTTCGTTGCCGATGATAAGCATCGACTGGGTAGCTTCGCCGCCCGACCGCGCTTGCGGACAGATGTCATACGCGGGTGTAAGTGTAAGCTCACGCCCGTTCCAAAACGCGGCATGATTGCGGGCGTGATCATCCGTGTTGCCGCAAAGAACGTTGAAGAGCATTCGGGCGAATAGCTCTCTGAGTGTTTTCTTGGGTTCGGTAAAGCGATGACGAATGATTGTTGCGAGGTTTTCGTAACTCGCGTAACGGGCCATCATTTCATCAAGTTCGAGCATCGTAAGTGCCGAAATCATCAAGCGGCGTTGCCAGCCACCTTTTACCTTCTCGCGATCGAACCGCTCGATCAGAAGAACGTCCTTGCCGCTTACATGTTTGAGACTAACCGGTGCTGCACTAATGCCGACTTTGGCAGCAAGACGCATGGCGACGAACTCGGCTTTTATGACGTTGTAGAGATCATTTTGTGACGAGAATTTAGCTATGTATTTTTCATCGTTCGATGCAATCAACGCTTTTGGACGCGCTCCGCCGACTGAACTGCCATGAAGGAGTGCCTTTTCGAGGTCAGGGCTAAGAGGTATGCCTTTCTCGACGTTGTTGGCGGCATTCAATAACTCATCAAGCGTTGCTGGCGCCGCGTCGCGGGCGACGTATTGCGTCGATGAGAGTTGGAAGTCTAGCGCTCCAATGCGATCGGAGCCGGATTCAAGTAAATAGGTGAGTTCATGCAGGTCTACGGCGTCGATTTCTTTTCCGCGAGCTCCGAGCTTCTGGTTTATGATAACCCGTCGACCCCACGCATCCGGTGCTGCATCGCGGATGCAACTCGGCATCGACAAACCGTTTAGAAGTGGCAATACACCCGGCTGCAGCGGAAGCTCAGGATTGTAGAGCGCGATCGCGTTCGCCCTTTCGAGATAGCTACGCCCATAGTTGAAAACGACCTGGTTGTCGGCCACAGCGAGCCGTCCGGCAACGACGGGCCGCGTTTCGTCAGGCAACCATAACCAGACGAAAGCTTCCTTGTAGTCGGGTTCAGAAGTCATCCTTGACCTCAACCTTGGAGGTGCGAACGGCTTGCGGGAGCAAAGCGAGCGTCGTTGTATTGGCGCTCACCATGCTCGATACCCTTGCGTAATCGGCATCGAAAAGGCGCACGCCGACGATGGCGGCGGCTTCGAAGACCGCGCCGATTGCACAACCGGGGGCGCCTTTCTCGATCCGCAGCAAAAGGCCGCGAGAAAGGCCCGCCCTCTCCGCCAGATCTTCCGCAGTGAGTTTGCGTTCAATGCGGGCGCGGCGGATTAGCTGCCCCAGCAACACTGTGGCCTCACGGCTGTAGGGAGAATAGGAGCGTATGGCAGATTTAGTCATTGGTCGCTCCATGTATCATGAATAGATCATATGATAGCCTCGCGCTCTATTTATAGATCAATACCGCGATTTGTTAAAAGTACTATTAATGAACCACAAGAGCTAATCCCGCTCTATTCATAGTACAGAAACATCGAAAAATGGCCATTATGGCCACCTCAAAGGGAAATACCCGGCAAAAGCAAAAACCGCCGATCCCGCCATAAAGCGGAACACCAAAAGTCATTTTTGATAATAATTACAGTGCCTTACGCGGAGACTCGAAAACCATGGTGATAAGCAAGAATAGTGCGGGGTTCCACCTTGCGCGTTTCCTCGCTAAAACCTGCGTCCCGTCATCTGGTCGCGGTTGGCTAACGCGCCCACGCGCATAGCGCTGGAACCCAAAAACTGACGGCGTCACGCCGGATTTTGTCGCCTGGTCACGGCGGCGCGGCCGGCACCTGATGAAACGTTTGACCGACGTTTGTAACGTTTGTCTGGAGGAAGTTCCCTACGACCCCAATTACAGAAATTGCATAAGTAAAACGTTTCAGATTGCCCAAAGCAGCGTTTCATTTTGGGGTATGTAACGGGGGGAGATCGAAGAAAAAGGGCCTACAGCCAAAAAACAGGCACCCCAGGCTAAGTGATGTTTGAAAAACACGATTTTCGGGTTCCAGCGTAGGTAAAAGTAGCAGGCCGCTCAGTTTTTGTCAGCAGCGTTTGAGAGCCAGGTCGCGCACCGGGAAGGCGGGGTGTCCAAATCGACGCAGGGCTGGCCAGATTGGAGCGGCGCGAGCGGGATGTCGCGCAAAGCGCCGGCCTTTGGTTGAGCGATTAGCGCGACGGCGCCGGGCGAGGTAAGCGGCTGTCGACAAGGAGCTGCGAAAACCCGATGTTCGTCGATCGCGTATGCTCGGCACCGCCTTGCAAGACCTCCACGACCGCGCAGAGCGGCCTCGACCGCGTGGGAGGGCATTGGCCCGCCTGGAACCTGATTGCCTCTGAGCGACCTTGGTGGCGGCATAGGTACGCCCGCGCCAGCCGCCGGACGGCACATGGGGGCGCCGATCGGTGCGCCATCGACGCGCATGGTCGGCGTACTAGGCTAGCGTTGCTTGATCTCGGACCTTGGACGCTGATACGGGGAGGTGGTGTCCGCTGAGTTCGGGAGTTACCTCACAAATGCGTTCTGCATAGCAAAAAAGAGAAAGACCCCGGGGGTTGTGCCCGGGGTCTCATTTGGATGCGAAGGTGAATAGTTTAGGCGGTAATGGCCGTAAACTTTCGCTTCTTGCGCCGTGCGAGCAAGCCCATCACGCCAAGACCACCAGCGAAAAGTGGCAGAGCAGCAGGAAGGGGCGTGTTCGAGACCGAGACGTCTGCGAACTCAAGGGCATTTTGCCCGCTCGCAAACTCGATAGATGAGAAGGTGAAGTCAGTCGTGAAGGTTATTAGATCATGCCCGTATGTGATGGGAAGAACCCCAGCAACATAGGCACCCACGGTGCAGGTGCCGCCGCCATTGGCACCAGTGCAGAAAGAAATGGTGTTGTAGTTATCCGGTGAGCCCCACAACATGGTCATCGTGTGGGATAACGCAACGTTCACGTATCCCGACGAATTCTCTTGTACCGCATCGTATCGATTGGAGGCCCAAGAGCCAACCCCACTGCCGGGCGTGGCAAGATTTTCGAAGGGCGACCGATCATTGCCTGAGCTTGAGCCCGTTATATTATTATACACAATGCCTGACTGCCCAACAAGCGCAACTTGCGCTATGTCCGCAGGAAGCGTCGCCAGCGTAAAATCAGTAGCATCCTGGCTCGTAATCGTGACGGTATTGGCGTTTGCCTGGACCGTCAGACAACAGATTGCAACGGTACTCGCTAAAAGTGCACTATACAGAATTTTCATCGCACAGCCCCTCCCTCAAGGCACGTCCACACGCCACACGGTTAAAAAAGCATGAAAGGTAATTTAAGTCAATAGGCGACCGGATAGGCGACCGCGCTCATAAGTCTATGATTAAACAGCCGTATTTTCTCCAAAATGTGAGCACGCTTTATCAATGCCATTTTTCGCGCGTTAGGCGTTTTTGCCAGCTTTAATTGTAGATTTGGGATGGCGTGAGGCCGTTAGCCTCGAACCGGCCAAATTGTTCGCCCGCCGACTGCTTCGGACATGGCGCGACCCCTTGGCTCCAGACAGTAGACGTGAAGGTGGGGAGGCCGTTCCTTCCCAGAAATACCGCGTCGACCGTGAGCAGTAATAGCCAGACTCATTGATTAGAACCCGTGCGCCCATTGGCGGAGCTCGATGGACATGGTGCACCAGGGTTGGCCGACGAGCTTGATCCATGCCTCACAGCAGTGACCGACGAGATCGTCATAGGATTTGAAGATACGGTTGGAGAGCCAGTTGTCGCGCATAAATTGCCAGACGTTCTCGACCGGATTGAGCTCGGGGCATTTCGGCGGCAAGGCGATAGTGGTGATGTTGCAGGGCACGACGAGGCGCGTCGACATGTGCCAGCCAGCCTGATCGACCAAGAGGACGGCGTGGACACCGAGCGGCGATGATCGCGGCGATCTCGGCGAGGTGCAAGTTCATCACCTCGGTGTTGCAGGCCGGCAGGATCAGGGCCGCGCCCTTGCCCTGCTTTGGCAGACGGCGCCGAAGATGTGGGTCGAGGCGATCCCGTTGATCGCGGGGAGCGCTGGGACGGGTGCCGCGCTTTGCCCATCAGCGGGTGATCTTATTCTTCTGGCCGATACGAGCCTCATCTGCGAACCAGATCTCTATCTTGTCGATGTCGACCGCACTTTCGCGCGCGATTGCCTCCAGACTCGTGGGGAAGTTTTTTAAAATCCTCGATCGCACCCGCGGTCTGCGCGCGATGACGTGGCCGAGCCGACAGCTTGCGATAACCCATTGGGCAATGGCCTGGCGCAGGGCATCATTGAGCTTGGAGGGTTGGCCTGGCGGCTTTCTGTCCAGCAGCCCGTCAGGGCCATACGCATTGAACCCTAACACCCAGTCCCGGATGATCTGTAGACCGATGCCGCCGATCTTGGCCGCCTCGGTGCGGGTTGCACCATCAAAGATCGCGGCAAGGGTCAGAAGTCGCCGTGCCTGGGGCCCATCCTTGGTCTTCTTTGCTAAACCGCGCAGCCGAAATGCGCTGAAATCCCGCCGCAACGGTATCGGAGCCGGCATGGCGAACCTCCTTGGTTCGCCATGTTGAATCAGACCGCCGCTGATTTGTGAATCCCCAACAGTCACGCCTTCAGGGATTTGGTATTACACCACCCTAGTTCGTGCTGATGACGATGCGCTGACGCAGGCCATTATCGCGTTGGCATCGCAGTACGGGCGCTACGGCTATCGTCGGATCAAGTCACTGCTGGACGAGGCCGGGTGGGACGTGGGTTGCAATCGTGTGCAGCGGATCTGGCGCCGTGAGGGGCTTATAAAGTACCCCAAAAACAAAGGCCGCGAGGCAGGCTTTGGCTAAACGAAGGATCCTGCATCCGGTTGAGGCCTGAGCGGCGCAATCATGTGTGGAGCTACGACTTCGTGGAGGCCAGACCCACGATGGCCGCAAGATCCGGCTGATGACCTTGATTGATGAGTTCACCCGCGAGTGCCTGGCCATCAGGGTAGCGCGCCGGATCAACAGCTTCGGTGTGCTTGAGACGATGGCCGATGTCATGCTCATGCGCGGCGTGCCCGAGCATATCCGGTCTGACAACGGCGCTGAGATGACGGCGAGGGTCGTGCGCAACTGGCTGATGCAGGTTGGAGCTAAAAAAACCTGTCCATTGAACTCACCAGACTAGGCGCGTGGTTAACCCTTGCGACATTTGGCAAACTGCCTGCATGGCTGCCGCAATGTCATTGGCCGTTGGCGCGACTAAGGCGAAGCCGTTGCCCCGCTTGAGTGACGCTAGATAATTTTTGGAAGAAGTAGTACAGCCGCTTGAACAAAAATAGATTGTGGAAACGTCGAAATTCTTTGCTGCAGCAGCATTGGCCGCAGTCGTCGCCGCCGCCTCAGCCTGACTAGTGCTGCAGGACTGGTTCTTGCCACATGAATTTGGTTCGCCGTCGGTGACGACGATTATATTCTGTTTGGAGCCGGGTGTGACGCTGCTGGTATAACTCGGAGACGAAAATTGGGCTACGGCATCGCTAATTCCGGCTGCGATATTGGTGCCACTGCAGGTCGGCATACCGGTGGTGTCACAGTCACCAAAGCTAGAAATGGCATTGGTCAGTGCATTTAAATTGCTCACTCCCGTCTTAGGGTCGATTACCGGAGTAAGGACGGGTTTGTCGGTGGCGTAGCTCGTAAACATACTTAGCCCCAACCGAGAGCTGGAGCTAGCATTCTGCAGCAAGCAGTTTAGAAGAGCCCTGTCGGCCTGTTGCGCATTTGCGATCGAGTTTTTGAAAGATGCGGATATGTCCTGAGCGATCACCACGTCCCACGCCGGCAATGAAGCCCCCGTACCGTACCCAAACGTGGCAATCGCTGTGGCGCTCGCATTAAGACCGCTCCACCCCAGGGCGCCCGCGAAAAAGAGTTTGGGTTTAAATCTCGTCGTCACCTTTACCGCGTTGCAAGGTGTCGAACTTGTCGGCGCGATACTACAAGTCTGTTCACAAGATGTATGCGTCGCGCAGATTCCGGGTGGCCAGTAAACGGCATTGACGTCGCTAGTGGCCAGCACCGACCCATAGGTGCTCGCGGGCATGTTCATTTGCGCATAGGTGTTGGCAATCGTGTAGAGTGAAGCCGAGCCCGGATTGGACGCCGAAGCAAGCGCTGCGGAGTCGGCCGTAACCTGAAGCGTGTGGCGTGTCGAAAGGGCATGGGCGCCGTCGATCACTAAGATGAGCATGCCTATGAAGACGGGCAGACATACGGCCATGTAGATAGCGACAATGCCGCGCTCGTCACTTAGCAGACTTTTGAGGGAGGATTTATGATCCGGACGTCTTATCATTTTGATCCCCCTCCAATCGACGATTTATTCTTCATGGGCAATTGAACGTGACGGTCCCGGTCCCGGATGTCACCGGGCAAGATGAAACCGGTTCCTTCGGCATGCTCGCAGTAACGGAAAGAGTGCCGCCGATCATGCTGAGATAGTTGATTATCGAAACCTTCGCGGCACTCGTGGAAATCAATGCATCCACAGCACAAGCCGTGGGCGAATGGTCAGTGGTCTTCACAGTAAATTGCAGTGAGCCACTCATTGAGTTGCTCATTAGCCAAGGGCAGACAAATGGCTTGATCTGGGCCGATGTCGTGTAGCCGTTCACGGCAACAACACGAGCCGCCACCTCGGCCGCACTTTGCATCGTATTTTGAAAAAAGAATACCAATCCCCATTCGATGATTCCAAAAAACATGAGGAAAAACAATGGCATTATAACAGTGAACTCGACCAGCGCCGCACCGCTTTCGCCGAGATCCGTCAAGGATTTCGGTCCTGGCCCACCTGAATGGTGCCAAAATCGCAAGCGGCGAGGACCGCTCGACATGCGGCCGTTGCTGAGTCTAGCGAAACCCATCAATGTCAATATCCCTTTGACCCTGCCCTAACGTGGCGCAACTTTAAGAATTATTGTGCCGTCGGATTTGAAGAATCCGTGTCCCGGCGGATATATCGTTCGCTCGAATTCAATAACTTCAAATTATTTAAAATGGTCGGATTGTGCGGATCGCGCTCATAAGCTTTGAGAAATTTCCGCTTTGCCTCGACCAAATTGCCGCGCAACATGTACCCGTAACCCTCGTTGTTCAAAATCGTTGGAGTCTCACCAACGAGCCTGATCGCTTGCTTATACGCGCGATCGGCTAGGTCAAAGCGCTTAATTCGGTCGTAACTCGCGGCCAAACCAATCCAAGCGGTCGCATCTTTGGGCGATTGCGTAACGGCATCCTCAAAATATTTCGCCGCTAATCCGAACGACCCCCGATTAAAGTACTCCAGGGCCAATTTAAGCGGCTGATCGGAAGGAAAATACTTTACTTCCCCCGGATCTTGAACTGTTAGCGTTGGAGGCGCCGTCTCGTTTTCATCGGCGGTCGGCGAAATGTTAGTATTATCAGTCTGACAGCCGGCAAGCGTGACGGCAAAACCGCATAAAACAATCGATACAATTTTTCGCATCACGCCCTGCACCCACGCTTCGACGATATAAGACATCACAGCTAACTACAACCGATCGGCTCTTATTCCCTAGCCAACCTTCCGCAAAATGACCATTAAGTTTAATACGATAGGCAACAATATAACCATCAAAATGACGGGGAAGATCAAACCCCCAAGCGGCAATACCATCTTCACCGGAAGCTTATTCGCCTTCTCTTCAGCCCTAAGCAGTCGTTTACCGCGCATTTCGTCGCCATATATGCGCAACGTATCGCCTATGTCCGTTCCCAGTTCCAACGATTGCCGGAGCATCACGACAAAGCTACGAACCTCCTCCAAATTCACCCGCTCCGAGAACGTATCGAGCGCATTTTCCATGGATCGGCCTGCTCGCATTTCGGAACCAAGAATTGCCAAATTCGTACCCAAAGTAGGGCTTCGCTTTGATACCTCAGGGCCAATGCGGCGAAATGCTCCATCCAGACCTAAGCCGGAGTCGCTGCAAACAACGAGCATATCAATTAGATCCGGAAAATTTTCCCGATATTCCTCTTGAAATAATCTGTGCCGCCGAGCGATATAAGCGTCGACCCCACAAATACCAATTGCCGCTGAAATGCCAACCAATAGGAGATTAAATAAAGAATCGAGATCGGGTACCAGGATCTTCGATATCAGAAAAACGACCGTTGGTAGAACAAGCACTAGGCCTATCCGAGCGACTACATAATATCGAATTGCCTCATCGGAGAAGTACCCTGCCCTTATCAAGTCGCGCCGGATTTTATTGCGTAACGCCCCCTCGATTCCAAACTTTTTTACGTCGACCCGAGCTGTTAACGAGGCCAGAAACTTGGATGTGCCACGTTCAGGCAGCGCATCAACTAAAGCTGAATTAGTTGGCGAAAGCCGCCGCTGGATCGCAGCTTGGCTTTCCATGTGCCGACCCACGACAAAAACGATTCCAGCGACAGATGCGAACGCAATAAGACCGACAAGAACTGGTGTTGCTTCCAACATTGCGACCGCTCACACTTTAAAATTTACGATTCGATAAATTATGCCATTTCCCAGCGCTACCATAATAAGGGCAGCCGCCAGTACCGGGACCACGATTGGGTTGTCACGAATATCAGCATAATAATTGGGGGCGATTAGATTGACGATTGCAAACAAAATGAAAGGAAACGCCGAAAGAAATATTGCCGAGAGCCGACCTTCCGCCGTAAGTGACTTGACCTTGAGGCGAAGCATTGCGCGTTCTCGCATCAACCGAGCCAACCGAGCCAGAACTTCAGCCAGGTTGCCGCCCGTCTCGCTTTGAATTTTGATTGCCATCGTTAGATAAAGCAGATCATCATGACCCACTCTGCGATAGAGATTGTCAAGCGCTGAGCCTACATTTGATCCGAAGTTTATTTCATCCGAAGTCATTCCGAATTCGGTTCCCATTGGATCCGACATCTCCTTGGCGACAAGCGCGAGGGCGACGGTAAACGGATAGCCCGACTTGACGCCTCTCACGATCACATCGATTGCATCAGGGAGTTGCTGTGAAAACTTAGCAATGCGCCTTCGTCTAATCACCACAAGAGCTAAGAATAGCGAAAACCCGGCAAATATAACCGCCAAAGCAAATGCCAGCAGACCGTAACCGACAGCAAACCCAAAGAGCACAAAAAACACAACGCTAAGCGAAAATGCGAGGGTAACTAGCCATTTCTCGTCTAACCGCAATCCCGTTTGCAGGATTAAGCTTTTGACGTACGTAAAACGCAGATTATCCAGCCCAATTAGCCCACGTTCGCGCATCAACGTATTAAATACAGCTTTTGAATTGCCGCTTTGATTGGCCAGCACAAGGCGCCGATTCAAGGCGCCACGCGTCCGCTGCTGCTCTTTAAGCAACCAATATCCACCTTGCACAGACAAAAGAACTGCGCAGAAGATAACGATATAAATGATACTGAGTTCGCTCATTTTTTGTCTATTGCAACGACTCTGAAGGATTGAAATAGCTGGTGGGGATCTCGATCCCATACGCTTTTAAATCTTGCAGGAAATTGGGTCGTATCCCGCTGGCTCTGAAACTACCGTGAACGCCCTGTTCATCCGTACGCTCTTTGACGAAGCGATAGATTTCCTGCATCTGAATGACCTCGCCTTCCATGCCGGTAATCTCGCTTATGTCCAGAACCCGCCGTCTTCCGTCGGGCAATCTCTGCAGTTGAACGATTACTCTTATCGCTGATGCAATTGTGCTCCGAATGCTGCCGGGGCTCATCTGAAGCCCTGCCATCGCAACCATTTGCTCGAGCCGCTTCAATGCATCACGCGTTGAGTTTGCGTGAATCGTTGTCATTGAACCCTCATGGCCCGTATTCATTGCTTGCAGCATGTCGAAAGCTTCTTCACCGCGACACTCTCCGATGATAATACGATCGGGCCGCATTCGAAGGGCATTCCTTACGAGCTCACGCTGTAGAATCTCCCCTTTACCTTCCGCGCTCGTCGGACGGGTCTCCAAGCGCCCCACGTGCGGTTGCTGCAGTTGGAGTTCCGCCGCATCCTCAATCGTGATAAGGCGCTCGTCGGCTGGAATATAGTTCGACAAAGCATTGAGCATCGTCGTCTTGCCGCTTCCGGTTCCGCCGGAAATTATCATCGAAACCTTACCGCGCACCGCAGCTCGAAGGAGCTCAGCCATTTGCGGATGAATCGTTCCAACATCGACCAGCGCATCCATCGAAAAAGGTCTTTCCGAAAACTTACGGATTGACACCAAAGGACCATCGACAGAAATCGGCTTTATCGCAATATTCACGCGCGACCCGTCGGGCAAGCGGGCATCAACCATCGGCGAAGACTCATCGACGCGCCTGCCGACTCCGGCAACAATCTTATTTACTATCCGGAGCAGATGCGCCTCGTCCTTAAAATGCACTTTCGTGCGCTCAAGTTTGCCAAACCGTTCGACGAAGCAGACCTTATGCGTATTGATCAAAATATCGCTAACGGTCGGATCCTTGAGCAATGGCTCAATCGGGCCATAGCCGATCATTTCATCGACTATTTCTTCCGAGAAGATATTTAACTCTTGTTGGTTTAGCGATATGCTCTCCGAACGCACGTAATTCGCAACATAAGCCTGTATTTCCCGGATCAATTCTTTGCGCGACAGCTTCTCTAAATTAGCCAGATTGAACTCGTCAATAATTTGAGTGTGAAGCTTTAGCTTCTCTTCAAGGAGCGCCGGACGGCTTTCAATCAAATCTTGATATACTGTTTGCGTGTCAGTGGTCGGGCGCCGTGCTGGCGGCGGATCACCCCCGACCGGCGCGGACTCAACTACCGATTTCTGAAGTCCGAAAAAACTCACTTTTTATCCTTTTCCAATCTCAATACTGAGTAGCGGCTGCCCGCTTCTTCTGCCCTAATGCACCGACTTGATAGGTTAGTTATCGTCGTTCCAAAATACTACGACACCTTCAGTATGAGTCACTCGTCATGAAATTAAAGCTAATAGCAAACTTATTGAAAAAGTTCAGGCCACGACCTTGCCTTCGTCGGCTAGCTTAATGCCGGCGCAAAATGATGCGATTTTTGCATAATCTCTCGTAATGCGACGATGGGCCATTAGCGCAGCCGGAGTTCCGGTATTGGCTCTTTCGACAGCCTGCGAATCCTCGCGCACGTAGAATTTATTTGGCTCGGCAAGCACGCTCTCAACGTGAGTACGCCTCTCGATCTGTCCAAACAAGTTGTGCGCCGCGCGATTTATTACAATGCCCACCTCCGATGCTGCCGCTTTTGCGTCGAGCACCGCGTCTAGCGTTATTCTCATTTGTCGCAAACAAGGAATCGTATTGATTCCTGTCATGATCACGGCATCTGAATTTTCGAGTATGCGGGCCGTCCAACTGAACCATGGCACCGGCAAATCAAGCACCAAAAAATCGTATTTTTCCAATATCAGCTCAAACAACACGTCCAAAGCGTCCAAGCTGATTTGCTGGGGATCGATCTTGCTCGGTGGCGCCGCGAAGACGTCAAGACCGCAAGAGTGATGGCTAATAAATTGCTCAAAGAGCTGTCCATCTAAACGTTCCGGCTGTTCGATAATTTCGCGAATCTGAAGTCGTGGCTCGATATCTAAATAGTCGCAGACGTGACTTGTCTGAAAATCAAGATCGACCAAGCACGTCTTCCAATCCCGGCTTATTTTCGCAAGCTTCGTTTGCAGGGCGATTTCCAGCGCAATCGTCGTATTTCCGACGCCCCCCATGCTTGGCAAAAAGGACACGATGGTCGGTTTTGCTTTCGGCTGCGATCTATTAGGCGCGCTATCGAGTCTAGCATTTTGCCTATAAATGATCTCAGGAATCTCCTGGAGCGCGCTTTCGGTGGCAACCCAATCCACATTTCCAGAACGAACAAGGCGTTTGTAATCGACCGCCGAAATCTCATTGCTTACTAAAATAAAGAATGTCTGCTCTTTAGAGATATTGGAAAGTTTTAGAAAATCATCAATCCCGCCGGCGGCCAAAAACGGCGAGACCAGAATCACAATTACCTTCTCGTTCGTATTTTTATCTATTTCAGCAGCAATCTCCTCCGCCTTTCCGATTTTGCGAAGTTCCGGAATTGCACCCTTAAGGTTTGCCTCGATGGCTTTGACCTCCTTGGTTTTTGCATCGGAGGTCAGCAGAACAATTGTCATAATTTATACCGCCGGATTTTACGAGACAGCTTGATGATGTCGGCAATCACCACCGCCTTTTGCGTAGAAATTACAAAACATATAAATCAATTTTAGGCAGCGATAAAAGACGCTTTTACGCGACGAGCCCGAGATCAACGCATTAAGCTTACTTTCAAAGCCAAATGTTGATGCAGGGGGCGCTTAAGTCTGCCCTGGGACTGGCGTGCCTTCGACCAGGAGAAATGCTTATCTCGACCATTACTGGGGAGGAGCAGGAGTTCCGGTATTTGTGATATTAACTAACGGAGCTGCGCTGCTGGTTGTACCGCGGCAGTCGCTATCCGGACGATCTGCGTTACCTGCTGACCCACTCGCTGCGCTAGGAGACGCCGTCGTAACACCGGTCCCCTGTATCGCAAGAGGCTGGGGCGCCATTTTGTTACATCGATATCGATATACGGCATCGGCCATGCGTTGGCCGTCTACGGCAATGCGAGTATTACCCACATCTTTTGGCCATGGATCGATCTCCTGCAGGCGTGTATTCACTTCCTGTGCGTTTCCTGCGCTCAAGGTAATCTTGTTAGAGCGCTGCACGTATTGTTGAAAGGAATCGGCTGGGTCGTAAATTTGGCTGGTGGCGACCGGGCCCGTTTGCGTGCACCCGCCCGCCGAGAGCAATATTAGTAGCGCTGGAACTCCCAAAAGATTTTTCATTTGGCTTCGATACCTTTGAACGCGGATTGATTCGAACCCTTCTCTGTCGGGATAATAGCGCCATAAGGGCCTTGTACGCCGCCGCCCGAGGTCACGTAGTCGGAATAGCGTTTTGGAATTTCCATTTGCCCATTGGCAAAAAAATCAACGTCGTTGCTGGGCAGACGTTGGTCAAACGGCGTAGCCAGATGATCGGCCGGCGTTACCGGATGAACGAGATGAACCGTCACAATGATAACGAGGTCAGACTCGGAGTTCTGATATGCGGCACTGCGGAACAGCGAGCCGAGGACTGGAACGGAGCCAAGCCATGGGAGCTGATCGAGATTACGAACGCTCCTATTTTGCAACAGCCCGGCGATCGCAAAGCTTTGGCCATCACGCAATTCGATTGTGGTTTGAGCGTTTCGTTGCAGTATCGACGGAATCGTCGTTCCCGATATTGTTACCGAATTGGCGTAGTCAAGTTCGCTGACCTCCGGTGCAATACGAAGATTGATTAAGTGATTGCGCAGCACCGTGGGGACGAAAGAGAGGCTCACGCCATAGGGTTGCATCAGGAACGTTGGGGTCGCACCATTGGCGGTAGTACCGGAAACGGTCGGTATGGGAAACTCCCCGCCCGCAAGAAATTTTGCGGTTTCACCAGATAGCGTGACCAAGTTGGGCTCAGCAAGGCGCCTAACTAATCCTTGCGATTCCAGCGCGCTGATCATGACATTGAGGTTGCCGGCCCCACTATTGACGACATTGGCCAGCACCACGCCAAAGGGCCCACCGCCTGAGGCGGAAAGAAGGGCAGTCCCCCCTTGTGTGACTGACATGCCATTGTTGGCGGTACCAACCCCGGTGCTAACGACGTTTCCATTGGGCTTGGTGCCGAACCAATTGACACCAATGTCGCGTTCGGCGCTTCGGCTCGCCTCAAGAAAGCGTACCTCGAGCATCACCTGTTGGGATGGCGCAACTGTCATCGCGTTGACGAGGGTTACGCCCTGCATCATGCTTTGTGCCACCGACACGGAGCGGTCGGCCGCCACGCCATCAGCAACCATTCCGCTCAGCACAACTTGGCCGCTGCTGGCGGTTACGCGAACTGCGTTGCTGCCAGTAATCGCCCGAATTCTCTGCTGCAAGTTTTCTGTATCGATCGTTACTTCCAGATCGACGATCTCCACCAATTGCATGTTTTCGTCAAATACTGAGATATTGGTCGTTCCGGGCGTCTTTCCCTGAATATAAAGAGAACGATCGGTCATCGGCGTTATATCGGCAATCGCGGTCGACGCTATCGAGGCCTTCTTAATCGGCTTAGCGAAGCGGATCAGCTTGGATTTGTTTAAGATAACGACGACGTGGCGAACTGTTGGCGCGTTTGCCTCCGAGCTTTGCGCTTTCGCGCGCTCCCAGGAAATAGTAGTAATCGCAAAAATGATCGCCAAAACCCACACGAATGTCGGCCAAGAACGCGCTACCTGGCTATTCCGCCACAGTTCCCGAGACATCCCACTATCCCCCACAATTATATCTTCACATTCTATTTGCGCTCGGATTATCAAATTGCTCCGGGCACAAATCTCAATGCACTTCCCGTATGACCCTATAATCCTGCGACCTAAGGTTTCGCATAATCCCCACGACCACATCAGGAGACGACACGACCTGTCCGGTTTGTGTCTGCGCAAATGCGGGGTTTGCAGGGCCCGCCCCTCGTTGCCCGGCCGTCTCGGTAAGATCGCCCGCGTTCACGCGCTGGTTTTCCACGACATTAGGATCGCCTGACTTGCGCAAGATAAGCGACAAATGTCCAACGTCCGTGGCAAGCGATATTTTTTGGGCTTGCTGTGGCGTTACTTCAAGCGTTACCGCCTTTGCGACGGTAGGACGATCCTTCTGGTCCTCTGAAATCTGATCAACCGCAATCACTTTGACGTCTTGAAGCAACAAATCCGAGTAGTCCTTGCGACCTGCTGCGTCCGACTCGGAGCGAATAAGGACAACATCAACGCGATCGCCTGGCAGAATAAATCCAGCCACGCCGCGCACGTCATCCACGCGGATGGCTATGGCGCGCTTATCCTTATCGATCATAGTGGACAGGGACGCGCGTTGGCCAGGTCCGGTAATCCTGGAGCTCAATATCGGCTCACCCTTCTCAATAGAGGCAAGCGTTGTACGTCGACCATCCTTTGACAGAGCCTGTGTCGACGAAAATGCTCCGGTTGGAAGTGTAGGCGCAGCCCAAGATATTACATGGACCGCGTCCTCTGTAAGGGGCGTGCCGAATGGCAAAGCCTTCGCGGCAACGACGATTGTTTCGCCCGTTGTAACTTGTGTTTGGCTGAGCAGCCAACTGCGCGCTAGAAAAGCGGCGATGCCACCCATCAGAATGGCTATGACGAGAATAATTACGCTATTCGCACGCATATTCTACTCACTGAACTCTTAGCTGATTTTGAACTCAAAGCAGCCCACGCCTATCTAGCATCAATAACAGTTGCCGGTACACCTACACAACCTCGCCTCTCCAGTTGCCTGGGGACTAATCCGGTGGAATACCGCAAACCAAACGGATTTTTCGTGCTCTAAGGCCCGCCAACTGGCCGCCTTCCGAAGGCGCTCGTGTGGAACCCCTTTTTTGCCCGCCAAAGCATTTCTGACGAGCCGCGATCGTCTAGTTGGTAATTCCATCGCGCGGTGTAGGTATTTTTCAAATATTGGTATCACGCGAAGACAATTCGACCGCTTATCGACTTGCCGACATTTAAATGCCAAACCATCGACCGTATAAGTAGAACTTCGACAGCTTGATTTCTCCCTTTGTCGAATACGGATCGGCGTAAGTTCAAATATTGGTGCTCAGAGTGCCTTATCTCTTTGCCGACATCGCCGAAGATGGCGATGCCGGCAACCAGTGGAATGCCTGGTCACACCTTGCATTCGAAAAACGCCGTTCCGTTTTCGCCAGACGTTAAATAGCGGTATTGAGCGAAGTCCATTCGGTCTTCACCCACGCGCCGACACCGCCGATGACAGCGATTACAGCAACGAGCAGGATTCCAAGCAGCACCGTATATTCGATGAGTGCCGCACCACGTTCGTCAGATTTGAACTGGTTAATTAGTTTGAACATTGAACGCATATTAATACTCCTTACTTTCCCTGTTTCGCCTCGATGAAGCTATTCTTACGGTTAATCGGCATCTGCTTTTCTGATACCAACCTGACGAGCGTTATTACTGAGAGTGCTCGTCTTCACCTGCGATCTATAATTGACAAATTTTTAATCCGGTCAATCTGATTTGAGAAAGACTTTAAGGTAATCTTAATTTGACGGCTCGATCTCGGGATTCTGATCGTGCAGGCTCGCCTTCGATAAAAATTTGCAGACCACCGCGCAAAATAGATTCATGCCGCATGGGGCGCTTCGCTGGTTCGAAGCGCGCCGCACGAGTCAGGCGTTTCTGGATTGTGAGGGGGAACCCTGAGCCGTTACCTCGCGGTACGTCTCGCGATTTGACCAATGCCACGCATTTCTGCGCGACCGCAAATGATCGCGACCGGAAAGGCGGCGCGGCTTATCCACTTGTGGTGAACGCTTAAGGTTAGCAGCATTGTGCTTCCCGATGATCTTTCATTTTCATTTCAGCCGGTTGCCGAGGCCAAGATGATCGGTGTCATTCGGACCACGTGAAAAGTTCTGGCAGAAAGCTCGAAGCCAAACTTCTTAGATTTAACCGTCGCACGAAGCCCTCGGTTTTCGACGCCCTACTCCGCGCGGATCCTTCCAAAATGGGCAAATCTTTCCCTAGCGTTGGCTGGACAGCCAATGCTCCGGGTGCAGCGCGAGCAGCTGGCAAACACAATCTGGTGCAGATCTGGCCTTACCAGATTGCCTCATTGTGGTCAGGATTGTCCTGACGCGACGCGACGTCATTTTGACGTCTACGAACCGCGTCAAAATAGCGCTGCGGTCCGCTTATCGGACCGTGGCTTTAACTAAGCTAAGCGAAGAACAGAGGGGCTCGCGCCGAGACCCGTCAGCTTAGCGGGCGTCCCACCAGCGGCCTATTCCGTCAATGATAAGTTTCCCACAAACGAAAGCGCTCACTCATGCGCAGCTCAGGCTCAAATCCATTTCTGTGCGTAGCTCCGGTGCACGCGCATTCATGGCTTCTTTGCAAGAACGATCGCGGAGCGGTCACTATACAACTGCTCCCAACCGTCGGCTTTTAACATGAAGGCAATTGGTTCGCCGGGCCGCAACAGCGCCCATCGGACGTCATATTGTTTCAAAATCCGAGCCGCCGCGTCTGGTTTGGCAAGTGCCATTGCGTCAAAATAATCCTGCAAAAATTGATTTCCGTATAATTCTACTCGGCCGTCGACAAAAGTCGGAATGCCCATGAAAATAAGGTAGCCACCAAACCCATAGGTATTGAGGACGTTGCCCTTAACACCGGCAAGCATTGCAGCGGCAACGGCCTTTTCCGGCATAACTTCGGGAGCCGGCCTAACCTGAGGGCCAGTCGTCCATATTGTAATGCCGGCGACTACAACCACCGCGGCGCATGCGAGGCCAATTGTGCCGCTACGTCTATTTGCAAATCGAAGAAGCGGGTCATTGGCATGGTCCTGAATGCCAACCCATGGAAAATACGTGGTCAGCGGGCGGAGGAGAAGCAAAGGCGCAACCATCGAAAACAGTCCAAGCCCGCGTTTGTGCTCAAGAGCAAATACGGTGACCAGAAGCAGCGTCAGTAGTCTCGGGCCGCGCAGCCGAATGCCAAAATACACTAGAAGTGCGAACAACCCAACAATCCACGCGAGATGAAATGGATCTCTTTGAAAATCCGGCGCGCGCCACTCGTTGATCGCGCTTAACGCGGAGGTGCTCATTAGTTGAAAGGTTTTCAATGCCGGAAATGGTCCATATGGCGTTACCAATGCGGCGACTGACACGCCCGCGAGGAGAACTACCTGGCTCCGAAAGCTTTGCAGGTCGCCATTACGATACGAATTCCAAATCGCATTGCCTAAAAACAAATAAAAAACCACCAAACCGAACGTGAAACTCCCGTGAATATTAGCCCATAGCAACATGAGCGGAATTAAAATGAACCCTCTTCGATCGCCCCATTTGCCTTGGTCTTCCATTTCAAGAATGACGACAATCCAAACCAAAATCAGCAAGTACGAAACGACAACCGGGCGAGCAAGAAAGTGGGGACTGATCAGAACGACTATGATTGCCGTAAGACCGAGCGCTATTGATAGTCTCAGGTGCTTCGCAAGGGTATAGCATAGCGCTCCGGATATAAGCGCGCAGGTAACCGCGACAATTTCCGTCACGCCTCGCCACTGAGCAACTTTATACAGAGCGGCAAAAGCCAATTCAGGTATCCAATCGGTCGCAAGCCATACTTTGCCGAACGCTGTGTATGAGAATTGATCTACGGTCGGAAAATGACCGCTTTGCAGTATCAAATTTCCAAGACTGATGTGCAGAAACGTATCAGAGTCAGCCAAAAAATTGACCGGAAAAAAAGTCGCCGTAATAATATAAGTAAAGGCAAAGGCCGCACAGCCTCCCGCCAATGCGACTTTAGCTCGTGCTTTCGGATCGTCCATCGAGGACCTCGTCGCCTGATACGTATTCACAATTGCAACTAGCAACCTAATACCTACGCAAAGCTATGTTTGCGCCCCTCACGAGACAAAAACTAATCAGCGATCTTTCCCTGAACAGTCGCCACATCAATGGTCGATGAAATTCTGCGAGAGTCCACCCAAAACACGCGCAACTGCCCGCCATCAAATAAATATGGAAAGCTACCGTCACGAGGGGCACAAGATCTGAATCGCCTTATTTTAGTTTGTGCGTCTTCCAAATTCGCAAGCGCCGATGGTGGATTCGCTTTTTTGAATATTTTACTTTCGGTCGATCGCCCGGCGGGGTCTGAACTTGAAGTCACGACTCATACAGATTGTAGATAGCCCGCCATAAAAATACTGATCAATGCGGCCGAGATAGAAGGCGCAAAAGGAAGCCACTTCTTGTCGCTAGCAACATGCGCTTCGACAAATTTGAGTTTTATCGCCAAGATATGAACGCAGACAAAACCAAGAAGAAGCAAAGCGAACGGCATCGCAAAAAAGGGGCCGACCCAGAGAAATGCCGCAGTTAGGAGTTTTAAATCACCGCCACCCATCATTTTTAGTGAATAAAAATAAAACATAATCAAAAACATCAGCGCAGCAAATCCCAAATTCCAATGTAACGTCGTCCACCGCCCGGAAAGAAACGCATGCAAAGAAAATAGCCCTATTAGAACCAAAATAAATTCGTTATGGATTTTGAAATACCTAAGATCGGTTAGAGCAACATAAAACAGGACCATCGCGGTTAAGATCAAAACCGCCTGCGATGCGATCGTCAGGATGGTCACGGATTTTCGGAATACAGAACGGAGTTAGGGTTCCGAAAAAACAACTTGAGAAGATATTGGTATTGCGAGACCGCAAATGAAATAAGTGATGCGCCGGCCAAAAACAGAGGCAAATACATAATTGTACTATTGGTGGCGACATAGGTCGCGATAGACGCCGTCAATGGATGCATTTGGCTGCTTGCCTGACAGTAAAATAAAAATCCCACGTAAATGAAACTCAGATGACTTGCTAGGGCTAGCGGAAACGATCGTTTGGTAAGCAGGCCATAAGTTGCCATCGCAAAAAGCGGTAATGCAATCAGTAAAAATTGTGAGCAGGGAAAATCCAGAGGCGGCTGCAGCGTAAATGCACTCGTCTGAAAAACCTGGAAAATCTTCAAATTGACATACCACAAAGTCGCAGAAGTTGGCATGCGGGACAGTGCGAACGCGGCTATTTCAGCGCTCCCCACGGTAAGAAGCACCGCCGCTGGTCCCAAAAACTGGATCTTTGCGAGTCGAATCATGGCGAATGCGTAGCAATATAGCCTTTTACTCTTAGTTAAAATGACCGCATGTATCTTATCCAAGGGTAATCGCGACCGCGAGCGCGCGGATTGGATGCCAGGCCAAGGAAGCATTATTCCGTTCGGCGCTGGAGCTTTCTACCCTTTAAACTTCTTCGATGATTCGAGTTTGGCGAGGTAAATGCGTGAGCACGCATCGTCCGGCAACGCTTTCACTTTGCCGACGTTTTTGAGAATCGCTGCAATCTGCCTGTTGGAGATCGTGTCCAGGCACCGATAGGTTCAACGCACCTTCAGAAAAGGGCGGGTTACGTTGATGTGCGGGCTAAGTAGCGCGTTGGCATGCGCCCGCGGGACGACTTAACCGCGACTACCGATTGCCAAAAGTTACTCATAAGCTTGAACGGCAATATTGAGCAACGATTAGTCACCCCTTCTAAGAGCGAGGGCTTCAGAGACGAAATGGACTCCCAAAGAACAAAACTGATTCCGCAAATTCAACCAAAGAGCCTTTGGCTGGTGGCCCCGATTGCCGCACTTGCCATCTTACCTGTCTTCCTTGTGCAACTTCCGGCGATGAATGATTATCCAGGCCATCTCGCGCGGATGTATCTTCTATCTTCAATCGGCACGCCCAATCAAAACCCCTATTACTATTTTTATTTGCCATTCATCTACCCTAACCTCGCGATGGACATCGTGGTGCCCACCGTCGCTCGGTTCATCGATGTCGAATCTGCGACCAAAGCATTCTTAGTCCTCAGCCAAATTTTAGTCGTTAGCGGCGCTATAGCTCTCGAAATCGCGGTGAAACGGCGCCATGAGTTTGCCGGCTTCCTCGGTGCTGCAGTCCTCTATTGCCTGCCATTCGCCTGGGGGTTTCTCAATTTCGAGTTTGGCGTTGGTTTGGCTTTATGGGGCCTGGCTTCATGGTTCACACTTGAAAACAGCGAGCCCTTTACGCGGCTCTCGGTTCACATGCTGCTGTGTGCAAGTCTTTTTATTTGCCACCTTGTTGCCTTCGGCCTGTACGGCGTGACTTTGGTTTTTTATGAATTTTGGCGCGCGTTTCAGCCGGAGGCTCATTGGAAAAGGAGCGCGCGAACGCTATCCATCTTGGCCGCTCCAGCCGTCATCGTTTTGGGCTATTTCTTTTTATGCACGCTCGATATGGCCAACGAGGCGCAGCAAATCGCGAAAAGCGCTAACGATTGGGACTCGTTTGCAAAGTTTATATCGATGCTTCATGGCATGAACGGCTATAGCGCGTATCTATCCATTGCCATTATTTTTGCTTTGGTTACTACAACTTATTTCATGTTCAGGGAGCGGTGCTTCTCGATCGCGCCACAAGGCAAATGGATAGCCGTCGGGTTTCTGATCTTGATCCTTGTCTTACCATTTCGTTTATTGGGCGGCGATCTTCTTGGTCTTAGAATAGCGATTGGTGCACTATTAATAATGCCGGCGTTCCTGACGTTTCGACCAACGAACCACATTTTGAGTTTCGTCCCAGCCCTGGTCTTAAGCCTCATCGCGCTTATCAATGCAGGACAGATCGCAAGTCTTTGGCTTTCCTATCAGCCCGAATACGCCGCCCTACGGGCGTCATTTAAGTATATTCAGCGCGGCTCATTTGTACTTGTCGGTTACGATGACTCTGAAAACGGCCGATTTGACAAGGCACAAATGCCGACCATGACGGCCACGGCCTTGGCTGCTTATTACTCCGATGCATTCGTTCCGACGCTCTTCACCATTCCCGGCCAGCAGCCGCTGCGGGTCTGCCCCGAGCTAAAACGTCTAGCGTTGGCAAGCACGGGCGATTACTGGCCGGTTGCAAGTTCGATGCTTGCGGCCGTCGCAAACAAGACCAGCACTTCCGATGTCCCCCTGCACGTTCGCGATTGGATACACGACTATGGGTATCTTTACCTCGTTGGGTCTGCAGGACCAAACCCCATGCCCAATCGGTTGAAGCCACTCATAGCCGGTAAGAGTTTTGCGCTCTACCAGGTCATAAAGCCCGCTGGCGAGGAGACCATGCAAGGAAAGGGCATGAGTCGTCTGGGGGCCGAGTTTGGCAAGGAAGGACCGTGTCAACTGCGCTTACCGACGCGATCGATTGCAAAAAGCCATCCTCCAAGCCAAAAAAAGGCGGTGGCCATCGCTGCCAATTCGAATTGAGGCTCTGGCGGCAAAGACTTCGGCGCGTAAAGCGCCTTAACACAACGGAAAATACTTTCACCTACGATATTTAAATGAAAAGAAGCGACCGCGTCTTTGCGTAAGTCAAGCACGGCCACGCTGACCGAGCGGACCGCGCCCGCAGGCCACAGAATTTCGCGTGGGATCGCAATATATCTCGAACTGTCAGGCAACATAGTTGCACCAAGCGCACGTCAATCAGCGCGTTAGAGGAACACAGGGCGTGAATCGGAAAAGCTTAAAGGTTGACACTATGCGGCGCATTGACCGTTTGGTCGGCGTTCCGCTCTGTGCGTTAGCGACAGCATTGCTGAAAGTATGGTGGCGATTGCGGCCGAGGCCGCCGCAACGAATTCGGCGCGTTCTGTTTCTCGAGCTTTCCGAGATGGGCAGTACCATTCTGGCAGATCCAGCCATGCGCAAAGCGCGTGCACTGCTCGATGCAGAGCTATATTTCGCGATATTTGCTGAGAATGCTGGATCGCTGGACCTGTCAGGCACAATTTCGAAGAAGAATGTCTTCCGCATCCGAAATACATCAATGTGGCACCTTGCCCTCGACACGCTAAGGTTTTTGCTATGGACGCGTCGTAATCGTATCGACACAGTCGTAGATCTTGAATTATTTTCGCGTTTCACAGCTCTGCTTAGCGGGTTGTCTGGTGCCAATCGCCGCGTCGGCTTTTATCGTTTCCACAATGAGGGGCTTTATCGCGGAGAGATGTTGACCCACCGTGTCGCATACAATCCGCATATTCATATCGCGAAGAATTTCATTGCGCTGATTAACGCGCTTTTGAGTGCGACACCGACTGTCCCCTACTCAAAAACTCTTATCGGTGATGACGAACTAACGATTGCCGTTCCACCGCCCAGTATACCCGCGCGCGAGAGCCTTCTGATACGTATTAAAGCGCTGGCGCCGGAATTAGATTTGTCTAAGTTTCGCATCGTCTTGATCAATCCGAATGCCAGCGAAATGCTCCCGCACAGACGCTGGATGCCAGAACGGTTCGTCAATTTGATCCAACGCGTCCTTGCGACGAATGACGATACGCTGGTGCTCATCACCGGCGCTCCGAGCGAACGGGCAGAGGCAGAAAAATTGGCCAGACAATGTGGGGCCGATCGCTGTATCGTTTTTGCCGGGCATTCGACATTAGCTGACCTACCAGTGCTCTACGCGCTAGCGGCGGTGATGGTGACCAATGATTCAGGGCCCGCACATTTTGCGGCCGCAAGCGGGCTCCCAACCATTGTTCTATTCGGGCCCGAAACACCTAATCTGTACCTGCCGCTTGGCAGTTCAAAGGCGATATATGCGGGCCTCGCCTGCTCGCCGTGCGTGAGCGCCAGCAATCACCGTAAAAGCGCATGCGACGATAATGTCTGCATGCGTGCAATTGGCGTCGAGCAAGTTTTAGCGGCTGTAACCGAAGTGCTTGCGGCGCCACCGCGCGTTTCTTAAGGGCTGTGCCGTTGCGATTAGCTTGTCTTAGCCAGGTAAATTTGAACGGCGCGGCCACTTTCTTTTTATGTTGCACGCCGCATTGCGAACGCACATTTCGGCACATTGGCGCTCTTGCGTTTCATTTGGTCAAAGATATCGAAAGCCCCGCAGGCGCGGCACATCAAGCGGCCCATCCACAAGGGGCCGCTTAAAGTCTACGGTTTGCGCAAATTCCGCCTTCGGCCGCTTTGAGAAGAATAGCTGGCTTGCTCAAATATGCGGCGGCCAAAAATTCCGGCGACATAGCCCATTTCAACGACGAGGAGGCTTGCAGCCGCCCATAGCCCTGCGGCGTTGCCATGCACAAAAGCCAAAATTACAAACTCAACAAGAACGAATCCTAGCACTAATAACAATATTCGGACCTTGAATATCGATCCGGTTATCATGCCCGCAAGCAGATGGAAGATGGTGGCATAAAGCAAAATTCGACGACCTCTCATTCGAATAATGCCAAAGCTAGAGAACAAGCGTAAACGCGAGCTAAACAACGAAGGTCAATTTTTCCGGTATGAATATTCTGGGGAACCGGGCCCATATTATGTCGCAAAGGGCCACTGCCGAATCATGGGGAACGACCATGCGGCAAGACTGAAGGTGTTGAGCGATTTAGGGGGCCACAGCGGCCGCAATCCATGCGAAAGTTGGGTCGGTCTCTGCGCTTTTTTAGACCCGTTTTTTTTGCGTCAATATTCTATATTCTATCTCCGCCATTTGTATCGTGAGCTCCAATTTACCCGATGTGGCAACAACTTGACGCTTGGACTGCTGACGAAGTTAGAATTGGGCGAGGCGAAGCGCAGTTTTTGTTAACGAGCGGCTTGGTCTATTGTGATTAGAGGCTGCTTGGGCCTAACATATGACCTGTCGTGCAGGTTTAAGATTGCGAAAATTGAAAGTTGTACAGCGGCATTGTTTGTAATCAGTTGTTTGAATGGGCCCAATTTGGCGGCCGTTTTTTGAATAATAGGCAGGCGGGTCAGGTAAGGGGGCAAGATGCGTAGGGTTTTGATTGCCACGATGGCGGCTTTATTTCTGTCTGGCTGCGCCGGGGCGCCAGAGCGGGATCGTAATATCATGATCGGAGCTGGGGTCGGCGCTGGGGTCGGCGCAATTATTGGCTCGGCGTCTGGGGGCCCAGCCGGTGGCTGGGCTGGCGCGGCAATTGGGGCCGTTTCTGGTGGTGTGGTTGGCTCTTTGGTTAGGCGCGAAGCCTGCTACATCCGCAGCAGGCGTGGCGAGATGTGGCAAGTCCCTTGCGAGGCACCCCGCAGGCGGTCCGAAGTCTGCTTTGTCGGAAGCTCGCCCTGGAATGTCACCCAAGTTCCCTGTTGGCATTGATGACAGTTTGGGCCGGTGCGATCCGCGGCGGAGGCAAAAATCAAGGCCCTGAACTCATAAATGGAAACTATTGAAAAGCCGCTTGATGTCGATTTCCGCCCCCGATACTGGGCTTCCGGTAAATGTATCTGCGTGCCGCCTCTCTAATCGGCCATTTGGATCCAAGTGCGTCCGGGAACTGACCTGACGAATATTTTGTACCAGCGCGATAGAGAGTTTATTGCATTGTGCAGCCTGATCTAGCGGTATCAGGAATGGGTTCATTGTTTGTGGTGCCGGCGGTCGGTATCCGAGCGATGAGTGTGGCCTGATCGTGTTGTAGTGCTTTCGCCATTGCTCGATGACGATCTGGCCTTCCTTCAGGTGTAGAAGATTTCACCGTTGAGCAGCTCATCGCGTAGCTTTCCGTTGAAGGATTAGCAGCCGTTCTCCCAGGGGCTGCCTGGTTCAATGAACAGGGTTTTGGCTCCAACCTGCATCAGCCAGTTGCGCTCCACCTTCGCCGTCATCTCAGCGCTACTGTCAGGTCGGATGTGCTTTGGCACGCAACGTGAAGGCACGGACACGCCGACGAAAACGTTTCGTCGCGCGACCGAAATTAGAAACGAAATTCGGCAGGTATGAAGTCGGCGATTTGGGACGCCGGCACAAAATTTCCAGCTCGCTCACTGTGTCCTTTATAGTCATTTATCGACACGGCCGCGCTCATGATGCCGAGAAGGCATTTTCTTTCGGCGTCAAAGGCCCCCGATCCAGAGCCTTGGACATCTTTTATAATTGATCCGAACCTGGCTCGATTTTCTGGCGAAATTAACTTCGGAGAAATTATGTACGAACGCACCGTTCGCTCTGGATAGACGACGATGACATTTGACCCAATCGCCGGAGGCGATTTACACAACGGATTTCGTCGCAACAACAAACTGATAGGCAAGAGTTTTTCGTCGACGGCCAGCAGCGCTAAATCGGTCTTCTCGAATGATCCTTTCGTCACAACTTTAGCCAGCAACTCTTGCCCGGCAATTATTATCCTTGGAGCCGAAAAGACCGACCAATGCCCCACAACGTGGGCTGCCGTTATGAACGCCCCTCTACCGAGGTAGATGCCAAATCCGCTAAACGGCATTTTAAACGGGACGGCGTTCTTGATGCTGACTGCATAGATTTTCAAATTGTCGTCAGAACTCTGTGCATGCACGGGTTCCGCGATAGACGTTGCAAGTATAGCTAAGGCGACCCACGTCGCTAGAAGCATTGACTGCCTTATCAGGGTCTGTGCCCAGATAACTGGTTGAATAGTTTGAACGAACATGATTCCCCGTGCGCGGACGTGTGAGGTGGTCTCACTTTCTAAGACAGCCGGCTAAGGTAGGTTCGTCGATGTTGAGGATGACCCACCATGAGGATGCGGAGACGGATTTCGGCTAAGTTCAAGGCCAACGTAGCGCTGGAACCAATCAAGGACCACGAGGCGTTACAAGTGCTCAATCGCAAATATTATTTCGAGAAAATAAAAGCATCCGGGCTTAAGGGGACGGAACTGCTAGAGTTCGGGTTATCGACAACTACATGACACGGATGATTGCCGTTTTCGGAAGGATCGCCGCCGCATGTCTTTTGCAGCATGATGTATTCCCAGGATGCCATATCTTGATGGACGGCAACCACCGCTCGCCAAGTCAACAACTGGCTAACAACAATAGCTAGGAAAAGCAAAAATACTCTGTGCCGATTAAGAAATTCGATCATTTGGAATCATCTCTTTATTCGCACTAGGCACAGCGATCATAAACCAAGATCCGGTCGATCGATGAGCGCCGATTAGTAGCCCACCCGCTCGCCAGAACAAACCAACCCAAAATGAACGAAAATCGCCGAAGCGCGCACGGTTGCAGCAAGAACCACTGAATCAAGTGTCGCCGCAGCAAGAAACGACGAGCCCAGAACTGCCCGATAACGAACTGCCACACCCTAGCCCAAGCGAAACTAACATTGAGGCCCCGACCGACAGCCAACACACCCAGAGGACTAGACTCCCGTCTGAATGAGGCCATCGTCTCCTGCGCCTCAGCGAAACCGGCACCGGCAGCGGCATCATCGAACGAACCGCGAGGTACGAAGTCATCCTATGGCGTCAAGCAGCCCAGACAATGCTGATGTCGAACACCATGCAGGCCGGGTTCGAATTCTACGTCCGAACCAGCTTTAGAAAGTATCCGCCTGGCTGGGCATGACGAAAAGGCCTTTGAATCATACGGTAAGATGTTGCATAAAAGATACAAAAGGCACGGCCGGCCCCCTCTCCCGCCACATGTTCTACAAACTTCGTAAATTTATTAATTAGTATAATGAAACCAAATACTTAGGATAGGCGGACGATGTGGCAATGTCATCAACTCTCTCAATTTTCGAGGACTGGCTTGCCGTATCAGCTTGAATTCAGTGGGGTTTTTGGTCGCGCTCGCCCAGATATACTGAATGTCTCTTGACGCGATTGGCCTTAGCCAGATAGATTTTCTGCGTGGCGCTAGGTTGCGCGGAGATCTTAAGTGATGGACCTGGGTGCGCGTTCTTGCCGCCTTGCGCTGCTTTTGTTTTTTGCGGTCTTCGCGGGAACAAGCGCAGCTTCTGCAGCAACATATAAATACAGCAGCTACAACAACCAAATAGACGGCGAACTTAACGGACAATTTGTTTCGATTAAGACGCCCCGTAGCGTTACCGGTGTGGCGGGGCAAGTTCAGCTGATCGGCTCCGGTCCAAATAGTGGGCAGAATCTGCTCGTCTTTTGCTTGGATATTTATGATAATTTGCAGAGCAGTGGCACTTACACGATGTCACAGCTGGCTCCGAGTAAGACATTGTCACAAACCCAGATCGGCGAGATCGGGTCGCTAATCCTGAATGGCGATAAAGCAATCAGCGCGGCCAGCGCGGCTTATCTTAAGACGCACAACTCGACGAACGCTCAATATGTTCAAGAAGTTTCTGCCGCCGTCCAGCTCGCGATCTGGGATATTGAATACAATACTAAGATCGTGAAAGGCAAAAATACGGTCACCGGCACAGTTTTCACGTATACTGGAATCGCGCAGGGAACCATAAACTTGGCGAATACTTATGTCGCCAATGTCGAAGCCGGGGGGAGCTGGGATGTCCCCTACTACAACGTTTCCCTGCTCACGGCGCCAGGCAATCAGACCATGGCGTATGTCGGCACAACGCCGCTTCCTGCTGCGCTGCCGCTCTTTGCAACAGGCCTGGGTGCTATAGGCTTGTTCGCGCGGCGAAGAAAACGAAAGGCTGCTCTCGCCACAGCCTAGTCAACAAGCCAATTGGGCTACAAAGAGACCGCTTGGTGGGCGGTCTTTTTTATTGTTTTTTTCAGCAAAGTTTCTTTAACCCAGCTGCCCTCCCCGCCAAGATATAGAACTATGTCCGGACATGCTTTGAGGAACACAGGCATTTCAAAAATTGGTTCAGACGCGCTAAATCAGAATGCTCGATCGAATTTCGTACTGAATCTTGCGAAGTGGCCCTATTTCGGAATAAAGGATCCCTCGCCGAATTTATTTTAGTGCGAACGGAATTGGTCGATAACCCAATCAGGCCAGCTACTGGCTGCATAGCAAGCAGGCTGGGTAGGCAAAGGGCGCCCACTATTGCAAGCGGCGGGCGAGATTGTAAAATCGTAACCCTTTGCCGCCATGCAACCAATTATATATTGACTGCTAGGGTCGTCTGAATTGACCGCACGGTACGTTTGATAAAAACGCTCCGCCTCAACCTGACAGGCAGCAATATCCTTGGCTCGGTCTGGTAAGCAACCTCCCAAGGTCATTGCCGCTAGCAAAATGACGACCTGTTTCATTAGGAGGGTTGCTCTGGAGCGATTGCCGCGCTCATTAAACCTACTGCCCTACTCACAGATGCACAAACATTCCCTCAACACCAATAGGCCTGTTTGCTCGGAGCCACGCGTTATCGAATAGTTCAATCGACTCCACCGAGCGAGGATTTGATGTCCAAGCTTAGGGCTTAAAAGGAGATGTTAGTTGAATGTTGCGGGAAAACCTCCTGGCGGGCAAAGCGAACAACCCGTTTGGAACGCGGATGGGAAATCAAACGGCGCCGCGCCGTTGCCATCCCTGCTTTCATGCCTCAATGACCACGCCAATGAACTGAGAAGCTGCCAAATCCGCGTAACCTCTCTTGGAGTGCCACTCGTTTATTTAGAGCGCCTGCGAAAGCGAAGTCGCCTCAGCTGTTAGAGGCGCCTCAGAATCAAGTATTTTTCGTATGGTCAGGTTCGTCCTATTACATGTTGGCGGACAGCGCTGAATGGAGAAAAGATCCCTAAATCATACGACCAATTAAGGTAACAACGCCGTATCCTAAAAATGAGATCCAAACAGTGGTCAGCCCTAGCCCACAAGCCAGAGCCGCAACGGGCCCAAGTCGTTGAAAAAACTTAATTAGCGGCTCTGGCGCAACTCGCGCAACCGCTGCTTGAATTTGCACGGTTGTCTTCCCATAAGTCATTTTACGCCACCAAAAAACGATACACCAATACTATATTGCGCTGCAATATATTTCGAACATCCCAAGAGAAGCGCCCAACGGTGGCCGAGAAAGCAAGAGCGCATCAGTATCCCCTCCGGCCTTCAATCGAGCCTTTAGGCCAAAGACAAACTGGGCTCTACAAGCCTAGGGGCATGGTCTGGGCGCTGATATTCGTGTGACGGCGTCATAGTCAGACACAGGCTCCTGACCCGACGCTCCGCTTCTTGCGCCGCGCGAGCAGCCCGATAGCGGCCAAACCGCTGGCAAATAGCGGCAATGCGGTGGGCAGTGGTGTGTTGGGTAGCTCGGTCCAAACGCCTTCCACAGAATTAGACGCCGACCCACCGAATCCAGGTCCTGAGACTTCCATTCCGTCCCCACCCATCGTGGTGGATACACTAAAGTTTACCGGGAACTGTCCCACCGCCGAGCCGCCAACAAGGGACCAGTTAGTAATCACGCCGGCAAGCAGCTGTACAAAACCAGTTAGAGACGGGTACCCGGGGAGCGTGGGGTATTCACCGAAATAGCCGTGATAGGGAGTTGCCTGTACATAGGCAAAGGTAACGTCTCCGCTAGACAAATTAAAAATCCCAGACGCATTGGAAGAATCGAAATTCAGGGCGACCGAAGCGGTCAGGTAACTTCCGCAGCCACCGATCGCGCAGACGTTTCCACCCCCAATAGATGGAAACTGCGTAAATGGATTTCCCACGTAAGTGTAGGTCGTTGCGTTTGCCAGCGATACACTGAACAACATGGCGCTGAAAATGGCGCTGAAAACGGCAATGATGCCCTGTAATTTTATCGTCACTCTGAATCCCACCCGCCAGGTTAAGCTGCCTAAACGTTCTCGTTGGTTAGCCTAACGGTTCGCCCCCCCTGCTACGATCTGATCCTCTGAGTAACCTCAGCAAGTAACGTTAAGGGAAGGCAGTACGGCGCGTCTGAGATGGCGGACTTAGTTTCTGCGGGCTTTCACTGAATATCAGCCTGGACAAAACCGTCGAAGAATTCCAACCGTGTTCGCCAGAGCCTCACACTTCGATCAAAAAGATCTGGGCAGACAATCTTGTCCGCGCTCGATGAGATCGCCGAAGGTAGCGCGCAATAGGCGCCGTATTAGACGACACGGTCGATCGAGTAGCGCGAGGGCTAATGTCTTCTTGATCAAGTCAAAAACGGACGGCTTTAGATTTTCGCAGAAATAATTGTCGTTCAACCGAGCTAATTCGTCGAACGACCAAATTAGAATAGCCCCGGCTTTGTGGCGTAGCCGGGGCTATCCCTCCATACTCGGAGTACCTACCAACAGTAATGAGAATACCGAGGCAGTTGCAATCTTGTGCGATATTTTTAAACAATGGTCGATAGATGCCGCAACGATCATTGGTTTTAATGTTATCGATCAACCTTACTCACCATAGATCGGAAATTTTTTGAACTATCCGACCCACATGTTCGCCGCACAGACACGTCGCTACGGTGAACGAGGTACTGATGTGATTGAGGAGACCCCTGTGGATCGCCTCTGCTTGATCGATTGTTTAATCACGCAAAAGGCTAATTACTGCCGTGAAAAACCTGCCGCGACGTTTAAGTTCACGTCGATGAAGTGCGAATTCGCAATTGCTGCTTCGGCCCTTACGAAGCCACGCAAACTGAACAGCGATCGCGTGGCGGATATTCGACGGCTATGGCTATGACGATCCTGGTCACGGGCGGCGCCGGCTACATCGGCAGCTTATGGTGCATAGACGTGTCGACGCCGGCGAGCCTGTCGTCGCGCTCGACAATTTTTCGACTGGGTTCCGTTTCCTGATCCAGGGCACGGCGCCCTTTGTCTCCGGCTCGACCGGCGACCACGACCTGGTGGCCAGGACCCTGCGCCGCCATAACGTCACCGCCATCATCCATTTCGCGGCATCCACCGTGGTACTGGAATCGCTCGGCGATCCTCTGCTATTAGCGCAACAATACGATGAACACCTGCATGCTGCGTGATGCGGCGATCGAAGCCGGCGTCAAGCAGTTCGTTTTGGTCCACCGCTGCGATTTACGGCATTGCCGGGACCAGCCCGATGCGTAGGATGGGGCGACGCTGCCGATCTCGCCTTACGGCACGTCGAAGCTGATGTCCGAGATTATGCTGAAAAATACGGGCAAAGCCCATGATCTGCGTTTTGTCGCGTTACGCTACTCAACGTCGCGGGCGCCGATCCGAAATTGCGCACCGAGCAAGCAACCGCCGGCGCGACGCATCTCATCAAGGTTGCCTGCGAAGTAGCAATCGGCAAACGGTAGCGCATCGACGTCTACGACACGGAATATCCGACGCCAGACGGCACCTGCATCCGCGATTACGTCCACGTCAGCGATCTAGCCCGCGCGCATTCGGCGGCGCTGGCGCATCTTCGCCGCGGCGGCGAGAGCGCGACTCTCAATTGCGGCTACGGCCGCGGCTCTTCGGTGCTTGAGGTGATCGACTCAGTGCGGCGCGCCAGCGGGCGCGATTTTCCGGTCCTGCGGCAGGCGGGCCGGCGATCCGGCGGCCGTTGTGGCCAACGCCGACTGCATCGATACCACGCTCGATTGGCGGCCACAGTTCCAGGACGTCGACACCATTGTTGCGCATGCATTCGCTTGGGAACGGCAGTTATCCGGTAAACACGAAACCGGTGCCAATCGAAATCAACAATAATCTGAGAACCGGCACAGCCTTACACCCTCTACCGGCCACGCGCTCGCCATCGCATTCCAGTGCGCAGCATGTAAAAGATCGCGTTCATAATCTCGCGACCGTCAAGTCGCGCAACCTTCTGGCTTTTCGGCAGCAGCGCCTCAAGCAGCGCCCATTCTTCGTCGCTCAGATCCAATCGCATGATCCACCTCCACTGAAGGTGAAATATTTTCGTCCAAATTATTCAGTCAATTGTCTTGGTACAGACCATAAGACTCCCCAAAACAGGCCCAAGGTACCAAAAATATCACACAGTCCATTCATTAGTGAGAATTCGCTCACCGTATCTATACCGGATAAAAGCTTTTTGCTAAAATAGGCATTACATTCGTGCTTCTTTACCGAGGGTACTTGCTTTGGGCCGATTTCATTGTGTGGCGCTGGCCGCGGTTGCCGGAATCTGTGTGGTTTCGGCTGCGTTTGCGGAACCGGGAGTCCATGATTGGACTGGCTTCTACATTGGCGGGAACGTCGGTAGCTTAACCGAGCGTGCCTCAGGAACGTCTGACTTCCTCGATCCATTAGCAAGCGTCGGATTTACATCGACCCCCCAGAATAATTCAATTTCGCAAACGCATATCATTGGCGGCGTGCAAGCCGGCTACAATTGGCAGTTCAATCCGCATTGGGTCATAGGGGTAGAATCCGACTGGGATTGGACCCATACCGGTCATGATTTTTGTCGGCAGACCGATTCGCTAAGCGTGGCTTGCACCGATAACGGTTTTGGATTTGAAAACATCAGCAGTACTACCGACTGGATCGCGACGGTCCGCGGGCGTCTTGGTTTCACCGCAGGTAAATTTATGCTTTATGGCACAGGTGGATTTGCCTTGGGACGTATTGACACCACATTATTGCAGAGCTGCTTGGCAGCAGGTTGTGGTAGTTCAAGCCTTCAAGGCGCTACGACTTTAACTAACACGGCTACCAAGGCAGGGTGGGTTGCTGGCCTTGGCGTAGAATACGCGCTTGATGCAAATTGGTCAGCCCGGGCGGAGTGGCAACACATTGATCTTGGCACAGTCAGTAATTCGCTGACTGTAATTGGAGCGGTGGGCTTCCCGGTCAGCGTCCCCGCCCCTCAGACAACAACTTGGTCCCGGACCGAACGTTATGATCAGCTCCGGGTCGGCTTCAACTACAGATTCCGTTGAGGTAAGCGGTCAGCGGCCAAGTGGGCCAAGGACTCAGTCGAGATACTCAGAGGACGAGGGCAGCGGCGATGGATTGGGACGTTAACCGTGTGGGCGCATCCGTTGAAGGCTCACCGTGCTTTACCAGCCGCCCTGTCGCCGTCGTGTCCCCCTTTGGGGCTATGTCCGTGGGATCCACGAACGGCCTACCCGGCTAGCCAAGATAGCCCTTTATGACGTCAGCCAGTCGCTTTTAGCCTATAGAGCTTTTTGGCGTAGGAACCCTCGTGTTTCAGCCCAACAATACTGGGTCCTGCGAGGGTGCGCGAAAACTAGTCAGACCCTTTGCACTTCAAACGGAGACGCCTCTTAGGGTCCGACTGGAAAACGCGGCGTGAATTGTGGCAAAGGCGTCGCCACAAAACGCCACAAGTTAACCATGATCTCGCTTGCCGCCAGCTAAACCAAAAATGCTGTTATCCCATTGCAAGATGTGCTAAACTTCTGACGTGGCGTTGATATGTCGAGTGTTGATATGAAAATAAAACTATTGGGGCTTGTCTCATCGCTGGTGCTATTTGCCTCGGCGCACGCTCATGCAACGACCATTTATGATTTCGACACTATGGTCAGCGGAACCACTCTTCCCGTCGGGACGGTTAGTTTAAATGTGGTCGGATCAACTGCCACATTTACGGTGTCATTCCCTACCAACTATACCTTCTCTGAATTTGCATTGGATTTGGTATCGGGCGGAACTGTGAATCCAAGCAGTGCTTATAGCGTGACCTCCTACAGCCCGGGAATAAATGTCACACAAGGCAAAACCTTTGGTTACATCGGGCCCTTCAACACCGTATTGTCCGGTAATTTCGGGAACAGTCTAACGTTCATTGTCAGCAATTATACCGGCATCTTCGATATTAGCTTTACCGATAAAAACAACATTGTGGATCCGATCTGGTTTGTTGCAGGATTTGTCAATCACGGCAGTACGACTGGTTTCATTGCGGCGGATTCTATCGAACCTGTCGTAACGCCGCTTCCGGGCGCTTTGCCGCTTTTTGCTGGCGGCCTCAGCGTTTTGGGACTGCTTGTCCGGCGCAGAAATCGCGCTGGCGCTGCACCTCTTTCGACAGCCTGATCGCAAGACTGACCTTCCCCACCATATAAGAGTTCAAAACAAAGGCCTCGGCAAGCAAAATTTAACACAAAATTAGCCAACAAAATCAACCATTACTGGCCGGTTCAAGTAGGCTGCAAATAGGCCGGCCGAGAGCGGCGCAAGTCGGTTCGCACTAGAACCTCGGCGGATTTTACTCGCATTAAGGTTATCTAATATTTTTTCAACCATACCCCATTCGGCGCCCACCCTACGAGTATGGTGAATCTCAAACTGACCTTTTTCGGCCAGCGAGCGGCGATAGATGGATAAATGTGACCGCCTTTGCTTTCGACCTATGAGATATCGCACGGTCCTCTCGATATTAAGATAAATTTACTGTATTTAGTGCGTGCAACTCTCACCTTGGTGTAGAAGTCCAAGAAGAAGAAATTTGTGCTGAGTCAGATGAAATGTGGCGTCTCGTGACGAGTATCGTTGCCGTGTTATGAATATTAGCAACCCCAACCTCGATACACGCAAGAGTGTCGCACTCGACTCGCCCCCGTCCTTTGCGCGGAAGCCATACATTTGGACGATTTCGTATCGAGCGGTCACGCCGCTGGCGATGGCTCTGGACGCACTAGTCATTTTCGCGATGAGCTTGCTCAGCAACACCGTCTATCATTATGAATCCATTGGGCTGTCGGGCGACTTCGCACAAATCGGCAGCTTTGCGTCGGTAGTTGCGGTTCTGTTTATCGCCCTGGGAAAAAACCGCGACCTCTACGACCTTACAGAACTGCTGAATCTGAAATCGCAAATTCGTGAGATCTCTACTTCGTGGATTTTCATCCTTCTTTTTCTCACTGGCGTCGCTTTCACGATGAAAGTAGGAGGAGATTTCTCCCGCGGGGCTACTCTTCTATTCGCCTTTTCCGGTCTTGCCGCGCTGATCGGTGAACGAGTTCTTTGGCGGATTTTCCTAGCCGACGGCCTAGCCGTGCGTAAATTTTCAGGCCGCGAGGTGATGCTGATTGAAGAACAATCTTCGGAGGTTAGTTCAGGCCTTCTCGATGCGTTTTCCCGGCACGGCCTGAAGCTGAGCCATCATTTTGTGCTTTCGCCCGATCGGACAGATTTACAAAGCCGGAGGAATGTCATCGCTCAAGCGATATCGTCGGCGCGCGGTTCGAACATCGAAGAAATCATCGTGAGCGCCAGTCTTGATAACTGGTCGGACCTCAGAAGTTTGCTATTGCACTTACGGGTGCTCCCAATACCGGTCAGCCTGGTGCCGGTCGGTCCTATATCGGAGCTCTTGAAAGTGCCGTCTCATATGATCGGCACCACCCTGACCATTGAACTGCAACGGGGTCCCCGGACACTGTTGGAACGGTCCGTCAAGAGAGCATTCGACGTCATGGTCGCAGCGACAGCGTTGGTATTGCTAATTCCGTTATTCTTGATGACGGCTTTAGCAATAAAATTAGATTCATCGGGCCCAATTATATTCCGGCAACGCCGCAGCGGATTCAACGTTAGGCATTTCCAAATTCTGAAGTTTCGCACAATGAAGGTTTTGGAAGATGGTGAGACCATCGTTCAGGCTCGACCAAATGATTCGCGCGTCACACGCGTCGGACATTGGTTGCGACGTACGAGCATTGACGAATTGCCACAATTATTCAACGTCATTCGGGGTGAGATGTCGATCGTTGGACCACGCCCGCACGCGGTCGCGCATGACGATCAGTTCGATAAGCTGATTGGCAACTATGCCTATCGACACCACGTTAAGCCAGGTCTGACAGGGTGGGCACAGGTCAATGGCTACAGAGGTCAAACGCGCACAGTCGCCGACATCGAGGGGCGAGTCAGATTAGATTTATGGTACATCGACAATTGGACTCTCAAAACGGATTTCAAGATCATTTTTATGACGGTAATTGAAGTTATGCGCGGCGAGAATGCATATTAGATTCTGGACGAACATTATCTTTTGAAAAACGAATGACTTTGGTTCACGGGCATCAGCGGGACGCCATGCGAACTGATCACTGAGGGCTGGGCTTTTCTTGAGCCCCTGCTGCAAAAATTCCGCTTCCGGATGGAGTCGTCGGCCCTCACAAAAAGCGAGGGACGTGCGAGCAATGGATCAAGGAAGGCAAGAACGCCATCAAGTGGACGCGACTGTCATGCTGCTCGTTCGCCGCCAACACCGTCCGGCTTCAGCTCCATGCGCTGGCCTACAATCTCACAAACTTCATGCGGACGCTGGCTCTGCCGGAGGCAGTCAAGCAATGGTCGATGACGAGCCTGCGGGAAAAACTCGTGAAGATCGGCGCCAAAGTGGTACACCATGGCCGTTACGTGGTCTTCCAGATGGCCGAGGTCGCGGTGCCGAAGGAATTGTTCCAGGAAATCTTGCGGCTAATCGACGTACTGCGACTAAGACCGGCCCCAGCATAGGACTGGGACGGTCGGATGAATCATCACGACGGGAGGAGTGTGTCGAAATGACGAGGAAAAGGGCCAAGTCGATGGATCAAACGTCGATCGGGACGACCGAGACGCCGGGAGCACTGCGCAGCCTGACTGTGGCTTCCGGGTGCCCCCGCCGGATGCTATCGTCCACGCCGCTCCAGAGTTCATCTGCGGAATGTCGGTTTTAAGGTAGTATCCTTCTAGTGATTGAAATCTGACGCTTGGTACCACGACATGAAATGCAGTCCCAAACGCGTGTGGTCGAACCGCTTTTGGCCATCGCGTTCATTCTTGGCGCTGCAATAGATAGCCAACTGGAGCAAATTGAGGTGCAGAAGAAGGTCGCCTTTACTGCCGGACCCGCATTGCGCTTCATTGGCCGCATCGCCAATCAAGTTCATTTCGAAAAGCGGGGAAGACAGGATAGGTGGCTCGCCGTCCTATTCCATCACATCACCGATGGTGTGAGATGGCGGCCCAATGATCCGCTCATTCGCGGACTCAACGTCGATATTGCAGCAGGTGCTTTCGAAGCGCGCATGCGCTGGCTGACTGGCCGGTATGAGATTGTCTCGCTCGACGACGTGATCCGGCCCGACCCGACTCCAACAAACAGGCAGAAGCTGCTGATTTGTTTTGACGATGGCTATGCAAGCGTCTTTGAACTGGCCGCGCCAATCTTGCGGGCCTTGGGCGTCCCATGGTGCTTGTTTATAAATCCCCGGTTTGTTGGGAGTTCTGCACTACCGGTTGACAATCTTGTCTCATACATCGCCAACGTGCACGGGATTGAGCAATTAGCCTGTATCGCAGGCAGACCAATCGATATGCGTGCCTTTATTGGCGAATACCTCTCCCAAATGCCGCCCGACCAGCGCCGAAATCTCGTAGAGGATCTGGCTGTTAAGCTCGGCATAGATACCGCCGCTTTAGCGCGCGAAAGCCGTCTGCACCTCGACGAACGCCAGATTCGCCTACTCGCCGAATCCGAAGTGGAAATTGGCAACCACACATTCGACCACATCCACTGTCGATCTCTGGACCCAACAACCGCCGCAGCACAAATTGAGGAAAGCGCACGAGTAGTCGGCCGACTTTCGGGGCGAGCGGTGCGCGCCTTTGCGTATCCCTATGGGTCAATAACTGATGCGATCCCCGTGGCTCGACGGGCCATAGAGAACTCGGGTCACAGGTGTGCTTTTTTGGTGCATAACCGTGCAAATTCGAACGGGACTGACCGATATGGCCTATTTCGTGTCGATCTCGGCGAAATGGATGACGCGAGAGCCGCCCTAGAACTGGAAGTTCTTCCCAGAATGCGTGGAGCGCTTGCGCGGATGAAGACTGTCCTAGGATCTCGTCCATGACTCCACGGCAAACCGTCGTGATCCTTACCGGACCAGACCTGCAGCACCGATACGTCGCTAAAACACTCGCTGAGATCCCGAACGTAGCAGCAATCATTGTCACCCAGCAGCCCGACGTTCCATTACTGCGACGGCTTGCACGGGCACGTAAGCGCTTTGGGCTGGTGAGGATGCTGTCTCGGGTCACCCTTAAGCTTACTCTTAGAGTGATCGGAGAGACATCTAGACGGAAGGCTGACTTAGCGCGAGTGCTAGGTGAGCCTGAATTTCCCACTCACATCAAATTATTTCGAACCATCGGTGTAAACAGCACGGAGACTCAGGACTTATTGCGCTCCCTTGAGCCAGACATACTCTGCATATATGGAACTTATGTCGCGTCTGACGCCACCCTTTCGACCACAAGCCAGATCGCGCTCAACCTCCACACCGGCATCTCTCCTCGCTACCGAGGCGCGGATTGCGAATTCTGGCCCTTGCACAAACGAGAGCCTAACTGGGTTGGAGCTACCGTACATACTTGTACCTCCGACCTGGATGGAGGGGCAATTTTCGGGACCGCGACGGCGTCCCTAACAGCAGACGATGGTCTTGGAGCGGTCTTCGGCCGTTGCGTTGTCGCTGGCGCTGCGTTGTACAAGCAGGTTGTGCAAGACATGATTAAAGGCCGAGTGATCAACAGCGCTACCCAGGATCTATCCACAGGGAGAGAGTACAGGGTTGCGATGCGCGGGTGGATCGCCGAACTCCGTGTTGCTTGGTTGATTCATCGCGGTTTGATCCGTGATCATGCAGCAGCCTGATCATGACTCTATCCAACCGGCTTAAGTCCGCTAAACGACCAATAGCAATTGGCGGGGAGTTCGGATTGAGATGGGTCGCATCGATCATCAGCCGGCGCGGCTTGCCAAGCTTGCGCGCCAGTTCGGCGAAAATCATATTGAACACGCCCAGACGACTCCAGCGAAAGAACCGATTGTGGACCATATTATACGGAACGTACTCGCGCTGAGCATCGCGCCAGCGCAGCCCATTCCGGATGACAAAACGATTCCACTGATAATCCACTGGTCATCGCGACAAAACGATTGAAGACCTGTTGGTCAAAGCACGGGCTGCAAATTGGTCGCGTGAAGAGTGCGTTTGTCCAGAAGCCGAAGAGTCTACCAACGAGAAAATGGCGTGGTCCATTGTGCCCGATCTTTTGACGAACAGATCCTCGCCGATACTGTGGAGGGATTCGCCGACTTACACGAAATAGTCGGGGCTATTATCTGCGCCGCCTTGAGCGATGAAGCCCTCGCAACCACCCTCGAAGCGCGCGTTGTAGAAATGCACGACCGCCTAGGGCGACTGAAAGACCGGGTGTTCAAGCGGCGCCAGATTGCCAAAGACGATTTGGTCAAACTTGATCCGAAGAAACTTGTAGCACCCGAATTTACCGCTTCAATCCGATCGGGAGCCCCGCCCGACCGTCAGCGGCTGGCCAGTGATCTTAGGCGAGGCACCATAATCGCCGGCGTTTCGCTATCCAAACCAGAACCAATATTAAGTGTGAAGACACGGTAATGGGCTTTTCAGCAACACAGGTACAAGCATTGCGGCGCAATCTCGATCGTCGCCATATATGCACACGAGAGACTAATGGCCGCGGGCTCACCTACATGCAGGGTTGGCACGCGATTGCAGAAGCAAATCGCATATTTGGATTTGATGGTTGGAGCCGTGAAACCATCGAGTCCCGGTGGGCCGTGAAAACCGCCGTACATTCCTTGCGGTTAATATCGCCAAAGTCCGGGTCGCCGTCCAAACAGAGCAAGGAACCGTAATACGGGAAGGCACGGTACCGGTGAAGGGCGCGGGACCTCTCCTGGTGACGCACACGATATCGCGGTCAAAACCGCAAAAACTGACGCGACCAAGCGAGCACTCGCAACATTCGGGCGGCCTTTCGGCCTTGCGCTCTATCTTGGTGGGAAAGCCTGTGACCTGAGCCCCTTCTTTCATCCAGTTGGAAGTAGAGCCCGAACCTCATTTGAGCCTTGCTGGCTCGGTGATGCAACGGGACGGGGCGCGGAGCCCCACGGCAGCTCAAGCGACCCGTCCCGTTG
>Ga0209483_1000080_pt1 | contig 95052 bp, 76 predicted proteins | sample NGEPerA_FD_184508 | JGI IMG/M metagenome (GOLD analysis project Ga0209483, IMG submission 184508) | Arctic peat soil microbial communities from the Barrow Environmental Observatory site, Barrow, Alaska, USA - NGEE PermafrostL2-A... | ecosystem: Environmental > Terrestrial > Soil > Wetlands >... | reverse complement strand
CCGATGCATTCGGACCAGTTACGCGGTTGACGGTGAGCGATTTGCTGTTCGGCTGGTTGAAGATGACCGACGAGCCGTTGGACACCGAAAAATCGGTCCAATTAATGAGCGCCTTCTTGCTCGACTGATTGACGACTGTCTGGTTCGCGTTCGGCGTGGTGATGGTCGCGCTTCCGACCGCGACCGAGCCGCCCGTCGGGCCACCAGCCATCGCCGCCGTGGAGGCGATCAAGGGAGAAGCGACAAGCGCGCTCGTCGCCAGCAAAAGCCCGTGGAAAATCTGCGAACGCGTTCGTTTCACCGCTAAGTCCTACGCATCAGAAAGTCACCGCTATGTCGGTCAGTAGTTTGGTTGCGCGCTTTCCGTTGTCGCTGCCGGGTACGGCATTAAGTGTTCGCGCGCCTTCGATATCGAAATAGATGTTGTAGGGAAGCCAGAAGCGCACGCCGATGCCCGTCGATGCGATGTCGAAATCGCCGAGTGGAATACCCACAGCAGCCGGACGGGGCCGGTTCCAGACTTTCGCGGCGTCGAAGAACACGTAAGGCTGGAGCGCATTGATGTCGTAGTCGGGCAGACGCGTGTCGTAGCGCAACTCAAACGATCCGCCGATGCCGCTGTCGCCGGTAACGGCGCCAGGATCGTAGCCGCGGCCGACCTGTGTGCCGCCGAACAAAACTTGTTCGCCGGTGATCAGGGGCTGCATGGCATATTGACCATTGGCCGTGATCGCGAAGCTGACCGGCGCGGCGATCATGTTGGTGTATCGCAGCAGGCCCGTGAGCTTCGTGAATGTCGTGCGTCCGCCCAGCGAAAGATCAGGCGAATGGTTGGGCGTTGCTCCCAGAATGGAAAGGCCCTGCGCCACATCCACCGTGGACGAGAACGTCCCGCCCATGAAATCTCCACTCGAATAGGTGACGCCAAGATCGAGCACGCGCCATTTGTCGTGGCTTATCTTGACGCCCAGAATATCCACCTTCGCGTCCTGAACGGTGAACCCGCCGTCGAGCGACAGCGTATTGTCGCGTGTGCGGAGCAATGGATAGGTGAGCCTGGGTCCGACAGCCCAGCTGTCGGTGCGGATTTCGAATTTGCCAAGCGATCCGGCGGGCGCGCCGTGCGAGACCGCGCCGATCATCGTTCCGACCAGTCCATCGTCGCCGAGCGCGATGCGGTAATGCATCAGTGCGGAAAGTTGCTGATCGATCTCGTGCGGCGCGACTGTGACCGTAGCGTCCAGTTCATCTGCGCCGAGCAGCCCGTTATAGGCAGCATTTCCCGTCACGGTCCAAATGCCGGAGAAATGCGAGCCGCGATTGTTGGCCGAGAGTCCGGCAGTCACCGTGGGCTGGGTCAGCGTCACGACAAGATCGGATGCGCCCGGCATACTGGGCGAAGGACGCAGCACGCCGGTCGCGGCGACGCCGGGAATGTCGTTGGAAAGAAGCAGTGCACGCTCGACCGAAGTCAGACGCAGCGGGTGCTCGTGCTGGACGGGCGAGAGATAGGATTTGACCAGCCGCCTCGTGGGCTCGTTTGCACCTTGCACAATCGTGCTTTCAACGAAACCTTCGACAACACGGATCGTAAAGACACCTTCTTCGGCTTTGACATGTTGCGGCGGCACATAGGCGCGCACCAGCAGATAGCCCGCGTCGCGATATTCCTTTTCGATTTCATCGGCGACATTGAAAATATCGGCGAGCGAAATCTGCTTGCCGATCATGTTCGCGTAGAGCGGCCGAAAATGCGCCGCGCTCAACGTCGTGGCGCCCTCAATTTTGATGTCTACGAGTTTGAACTTGATCTCGTCTACTGCGCGCGGGACGGGCGAGCGGTGCGGCGCTTCCACGCTGAAATCGAAAGCAGGCGTCGGCGCCGGTTGCGGAAGCGGCCTATCATGGCCGGGCTCAACGGCGCCCGGAAGGCTCACTGGCGGAGCGGCAACAGCAGCTGGCGCAAAGCCAAGCGCCACCAAGGCCATTGCGGCGGACAGAACAAAAGACAGCAGACCGCCTCGCGTCCGCCGCCACATCACGGTAAAAGCTTTCCCCACCGAAGCCCCCAAGCGCCACGGCCGCACACAATCGTTATCGCGATGCGGTCGCGACAACCTATCAGCGCGGCTCAAATCGAGGCAACGGCCCGGTTAAGGAAAACTGCACTTTACTCTTTGGAAATATTAGAGATTTGGGCGCAAAGGCGCCCTTTCACGGGACCCGAACGTGGTTCGCTTTAAGGCATAAGTATATGGTTTATATAGGTTTTCTGAGTTCCAGACGGGAACTCCTTATATAGCGGGCTCTTCATCGCCCATCATGCTGTTATACCAGCGCAGCCAGGCGCTGCGGCAGCGCTCCCGGAACCGGTCCAGATAGAGGTAAACGACGGGGGTCGTGTAGAGCGTCAAAAGCTGACTCACGAACAGGCCGCCCACGATGGAAATACCGAGCGGCTGGCGCAGCTCCGCGCCATCGCCCGTGAGGAGGGCCAGCGGCAGTGCACCCAGCATGGCCGCGAAGGTCGTCATCATGATGGGGCGGAAGCGCAGCAAACAGGCGCGGTAAATCGCCTGGCGCGCATCCATATGTCCGTTGCGCTGCGCATCCAGCGCGAAGTCGATCATCATGATCGCATTCTTCTTCACGATGCCGATGAGCAGGATAACGCCGATCAGCGCGATCAGGCTGAACTCGGTTCGAAACAGCAACAGCGCCAGCACCGCGCCGACGCCGGCCGAGGGCAGCGTGGACAGAATCGTGATCGGATGAATGTAACTCTCATAGAGAATGCCGAGAACAATATAGACGGCAACGATGGCGGCGAGGATCAGCAGCGGTTCGCTGGATAGCGACTGCTGAAATACCTGTGCGGTTCCCGCAAAATCGCCATGCACCGAAATCGGAACATTCAAGCCTTCCATCGTTCGCTTGATTGCCGCCGTCGCCACGCCCAGCGACTCACCCGGCGGCAGATTAAAAGAGAAGGTCGTCGCGACGAAGGGACCCTGATGATTGATCGACAGCGCCGACAATCCCGGACCGAAACTGCTGAATGCGGCCAGCGGCACCATCGTCTCCGACGACGTGCTGACGGAAGCACCGTTTGAGGCGCCGCCCCGCGCGCTGTTGGTCAGCGCATTCAGTTGCGCATTGCGAACGGAATCCGATGCAATGGCGGCGGCTGTGGGTGCGCTCGCAGCGGAAACGATCGTGGTGCCAGCAACCGCGCCCGTCGCCTGCGTGCCGGTCGGCATGCCCGCCGATGTGCTGACATAAATATCTTTGAGCGTTTCCGGGCTTTGCCAGAACTCGGGCGCGACTTCCATCACGACATGATATTGATTGAGCGCGTTGTAGATCGTGGACACCTGACGCTGACCGAAAGCGTCATACAGAGTGTTGTCGATCTGGGTGAGCGAAACGCCGAGCCGCGCCGCCGTCTGCCGGTCGATGGAAAGCTCGATCTCAAGCCCTTTGTCCTGGCGGTCGGAATTCACGTCGTCCAACTCATTCACGTCCTGCAACGCCGCGGTGATCTTCGGCACCCATTCGTTCAGCTCGTCCAGCGTATCGGCCTGGATAGTATATTGGTACTGCGCATTGCTTTGCCTGCCCCCCGAACGGATGTCTTGAACGGATTGCAGGAAAAGCCGCGCGCCCGAGATGCCCGAGAGCTCTTTGGTCAATCTCCGGATCGCCCGATCGCTGGTGTCGTCGCGCTCAGACAACGGTTTGAGCGCGACAAACATGAAACCGGAATTCGTAGCACCGCCGCCGCGGCCGCCACCGCCGCCGGTGAATCCCACAACACTTTCGACATCCTTGTCCTTGCGCACGACATCCATGAACTGACGGAATTTCTTTTCCATCGCCTGGAACGAAATGCTCTGGTCGCCGCGGATTCCGCCGATGAGGCGTCCGGTGTCCTGCTGCGGGAAAAATCCATACGGAATGATGCTGAAGAGATAGACGTTGACGCACACCGTGATCAGCAGGACGAACATAATGGTGCCGGGATTATTGAGCGCCCAGTTCAGGCTGCGGTCGTAGCGCCGCTGCACCGAAACGAACACGCGCTCGGACTTGCGCATGAACCAGCTTTCTTCGCGTTCGCCTTTGTCACGCACGAGATAGGCGCACATCATCGGCGTGGTGGTGAGCGACACGACAAGCGACACCAGCACGGCAATGGACAGCGTCAGCGCGAATTCGTGGAACAGCCGGCCAACCAGACCGCCCATCAGCAGGATCGGCAGAAATACGGCGATCAGCGAAAGACTCATGGACAAAACCGTGAAGCTGACTTCGCGCACGCCCTGGAATGCCGCCTGCATGCGCGGCATGCCTGCCTCAACATGGCGCGTGATGTTTTCGAGAACCACGATGGCGTCGTCCACCACAAAACCGGTCGCGACCGTCAGTGCCATCAGTGAAAGATTGTCGAGGCTGAACCCCAGAAGATACATCATGCCGAACGTGCCAAGCAGTGACAGCGGCACGGCGACGCTTGGCACCAGCGCGGTGCGCCCATTGCGCAAAAACAGAAAGACGACCAGCACGACCAGACCGATGGAAATCAGCATCGTGATTTCGACATCGCGGAGCGATGCGCGAATGGTTGTTGTGCGGTCGATGGTCGGCGCAATCTTGATATTGGGCGAGATCGAGGCCTGTAGTTGCGGAACCCGCGCGTAGATACGGTTGACCACGTCGATAATGTTGGCGCCAGGCTCTGGATACAAGATGATGAGAACGGCCGGCTTTCCGTCGGCTAGGCCCAGATTGCGCACGTTTTCCACGCCATCGGAAACAGTAGCCACGTCGGTCAACCGGACCGCCGCGCCGTTTCGATAGGCCACAATGAGCGGTTTGTAGTCGGCCGCTTTCGTCGCGGTGTCGTTGACGTAGATTTGATAGCGCTGCGTCCCGTCGTCCACGGATCCCTTCGGGCTGTTGGCGTTGGCCGCAGACAGCGCGGCACGAACATCTTCCAGCCCGATGCCATATTTGAACAGCGCGCGCGGATTGAGTTCTACGCGCACTGCGGGCAGCGAGCTTCCACCGATCTGCACATCGCCCACGCCCGTGACTTGCGAAAGCTTCTGTTGAAGCACGGTCGAGGCAGAATCGTAGATCTGCCCCGTGGTCATCGTGTCCGAGGTCAGCGAGAGAATGAGCATCGGCGCATCGGCCGGATTGGCTTTACGGTAGGTCGGATTGCTGCGCAGTGCCGCTGGAAGATCGACGCGCGCGGCGTTGATCGCCGCCTGCACGTCGCGCGCCGCGCCATCAATGTCGCGATCAAGTGCAAATTGCAGCGTTACCCGGGTCGAGCCGACCGAACTTTGCGACGTCATCTCCGTTACGTCGGCGATGCTGCCCAGATGGCGTTCCAGAGGTGTCGCCACGCTGGTGGACATCGTTTCCGGACTCGCCCCGGCCATGGAGGCAGTAACCGAGATTGTGGGCTGATCCGTATTGGGCAATGGTGCAACCGGCAACAGGAAGAACGCGATGCCGCCGGCCAGCGCGAGGCCGATGGTCAGCAACGTCGTTGCGATCGGGCGCGCGATGAAAGGCGAGGACAAGCTCATGGGATCTGCGGCTCGCCGCGCAGGCGCCTTCCGACGCGGTCGAAATAAAGATAGATGACCGGCGTGGTGAATAGTGTGAGCAGCTGGCTCACCAGCAATCCGCCCACGATGGCGATGCCCAGCGGCTGGCGCAGTTCCGATCCGGTTCCACTACCCAGCATTAGTGGCAGCGCCGCGAAGATCGCGGCGACGGTCGTCATCAGAATGGGACGGAAGCGCAAAAGGGCCGCCTGATGGATGGCCTCGCGCGGCGCCTTTCCTTCCTCGCGTTCAGCAGCGAGCGCGAAATCGATCATCATGATCGCGTTCTTCTTCACGATGCCGATCAGCAGCACGATTCCGATGATGGCGACGATGTCGAGATTGTCGCCTGCAATGATAAGTGCCAGCAGCGCGCCCACACCGGCCGAGGGCAGCGTGGACAAAATTGTGATCGGATGAATGTAGCTCTCATAAAGTACACCCAACACGATATAGACCGTGACGATGGCGGCCAGGATCAGCAGCAATTCGTTGCCGAGCGCCGATTGAAAGGCGAGCGCCGAACCTTCGAAATTCGTATTGATGCTGGCGGGAAGACCGGCATCTCTCTCCGCGCCTTGGATCGCATCCACCGCGGCACCCAACGAGGAAGCCGGTGTCACATCGAAGGAGACCAGCGCCGACGGGAACTGACCCAGATGATCCAGTTCCAGCGGAACGGTCTGTTCGCTCACCTGCGCCAAAGTGTTTAGCGGCACCTGCCCGCCGCCGGCGGCAGGCAGATAGACGCTCGAAAGCGATGCGACGGAATTCTGCAGATCGGGGCTGGCTTCCAATATCACGCGATACTGGTTGGACTGCGTGAAGATGGTGGAGACAATGCGCTGCCCGAACGCATCGTACAGCGCATTGTCGATGGTCGCAGCCGTGATGCCGAACCGGGCCGCGGTGTCGCGGTCGATGGCGATATAGGCCGACAAGCCCTTGTCGAGATAATTGGTGGAGACGTTTTCGATGTCCGATAGCTGCGAAAGCCTGCCCAGCAGCTTTGGTACCCATTGATCAAGTTCCGCATTGCTCGCCGAACCGAGGACAAAGGAATATTGCGCGCGGCTGACGGCGGAATCGATGGTCAGGTCCTGCACCGGCTGCATATAGAGCGCGATACCGGGTACGTCGCGCGTTTCGCTTGAAATGCGGCGAATGATGTCGCTGACGCTGGAAGCACGCTCGTTCTTGGGCTTGAGATTGATCAGAAAGCGGCCGCTGTTCAGCGTGTTGTTCGTGCCGTCCACGCCAATGAATGACGACAGGCTGACGACATCGCCATCCTTCAGAATGGATTTGGCGATGGCGCTCTGGCGCTCCGCCATGGTGCTGAACGAAACAGTCGGTCCGGCCTGGGTGATGCCTTGTATGAGTCCGGTATCCTGCAGCGGAAAGAAACCTTTCGGGATCAGGACGTAGAGCAGCACCGTAAACGCGAGTGTCACCACCGCGACGAGCAAGGTGAGCGGCTGATTGTCCAGCACCCAGCTGAGCAGCCGGTCATATTCCGCGACGATGCGGTCGAAATATTGCTGGCTCTTGCGCGAGAACTCGCCCTGCTTGGCCTCGTCACGATGGCGCAACAGCTTAGCGCACAGCATCGGCACCAAGGTCAGCGAGACGACGGCGGAAATAAGAATCGTCACGGCCAGCGTGACCGCGAATTCGCGGAACAGCCGGCCCACCACTTCCTGCATGAACAGAAGCGGGATCAGCACGGCGATCAGCGAAACCGTCAGCGAAATGATGGTGAAGCCGATTTCGCCGGCGCCTTTGAGCGCAGCATCCAATGGCCTTTCGCCGGCCTCCAGATAGCGTGAAATATTCTCGATCATCACGATGGCATCGTCCACCACGAAGCCTGCCGCGATGGTGAGCGCCATCAGCGAAAGATTGTTGAGGCTGAAACCGAGAAGGTACATCGCCGCAAAGGTGCCGACGATGGAAAGCGGCACTGACAGGCTGGGAATGATCGTCGCCGGGATATTGCGCAGGAAGAGGAAAATCACGAGCACGACCAGCACGACCGCCAATGCCAGTTCAAACTCGACATCGGAGACCGACGCACGAATCGTGGTCGTGCGATCGGTCAGCACGTTCACGTCCACCGACGCGGGCATTCCGGCTTCGATCTGTGGCAGCATCGCCTTGATGCTATCCACAACCGCAATGACATTGGCGCCGGGTTGGCGCTGTACGTTCAGCAGAATGGCGGGCGTCGTGTTCATCCAGCTTGAGAGCTTGGTGTTCTCGGCGCTCTGCAGCACCGTCGCCACATCGGACAAATGAACCGGCGAGCCGTTCTTGTAGGCGATGACGATAGCGCGGTAGTCGTCCGGCGACTGAAGCTGATCGTTCGAATTGATGGTGTAGGAACGTGCCGCGCCGTCGAAGCTTCCCTTGGGCGCATTTGAATTGGCGTTCGAGACCGTGGTGCGCAGATCGTCGATATTGAGCCCGTACGCCGCGAGCGCCTGGATATTCGCCTGTATGCGCACGGCCGGGCGCTGGCCGCCATTAATGGTGACGAGACCGACGCCGGAAAGCTGTGAAATCTTCTGCGCCACGCGTGTGTCGGCGAGATCTTCCACCTGCGTGAGCGGCATGGACTTCGAGGTCAGCGCGAGCGTGAGGATTGGCGCATCGGCAGGATTGACCTTCGCATAGACCGGCGGCGCGGGAAGGCTTTGCGGCAAAAGATTGCCTGACGCATTGATCGCGGCCTGCACTTCCTGTTCCGCGATGTCGAGACTGAGGCTGAGATCGAATTGCAACGTCACGACCGACGAGCCCGCCGAACTCGCCGACGACATCTGCTTTAGGCCGGGCATCTCGCCGAATTGACGTTCCAGCGGCGCGGTGACGGAAGTCGTCATCACTTCCGGGCTGGCGCCGGGCAGAAACGTTTGCACCTGGATGGTCGGATAATCTACCTCCGGCAGCGCCGAAAGTGGCAGGAAACCAAAGCCCACGATGCCCACGATCATGATCGCGATCATGAAGAGCGATGTCGCGACCGGGCGAAGGATAAAGGGAGCGGAAATGTTCATGTGCGCTTAAGCCGCCCGATCAGCCGCGATCACGGCCCGCCACCGCCGCCGCCATGATGGTGATGCCCTGCACCACTGCGCAGCTTCTTCATCTCAGTGGTGCAGGTATCGCTGAAGCTGGACATGTTCTGAAAGAAACATTGGCGCATTTCCGGCGTGCCCGGCTTCTCCGTGGCGCAGTATTTCGCGATGTCTTCGCTGCAATATTGCTTCATCGCGGCGGCCATGGCGGCGCGGCGTTTTGCACGCTCGTCGCTCGACGCGCTCGGCGCCGTCGCAGCGGAAACAACCGGTTTGCCGTTCTGCTTCGGCACGATCACATCCGCACCGTCCTTCAGGCTATCCGCCCCGTCCGTCACCACCACTTCGCCGGGCTTCAATCCTTGCGTGATCGCCTGCTTGTCGTCCTGCGCCGCGCCAAGCGTGACGGCACGCATACTAACCGTGCTGTCCGCGTTCACGACATAAACAAAACTGCCCGACGATCCGCGCTGAACCGCAGCACCCGGAACGACAATTTGATCGTGCAGCGTGTTGACCAGCAGACGTACATTGACGAATTGCTGAGGGAATAGCGCATTGTCCGTATTGTCGAAATTGGCACGCATTTTCACAGTACCGGTGGTCGGATCGATCTGCGTGTCCACTGCACCGAGCGAGCCGGTCGCGAGTTTCGTCGTCTGCGAGCGGTCATAGGCATCGACCGACAATTTGGCGCCCGCATTCACTTGACCGACGATCCGATCGACATTGTCTTCCGGCACGGAAAACAAAACTGAGATCGGCTGGATTTGCGTGACAACGATCACGCCATTGGTCTGTCCGGCCTCCACGAGATTGCCGATATCGACCTGGCGCAGGCCTACGCGCCCTGCGACCAGCGAAACGATCTTGGTGTATCCCAGATTGATTTTCGCGGATTCGACATTGGCCTGATCGGATTTAACGACGCCCTGGTCCTGCTTAACCGTCGCGATCTGTGCGGTGTAGGTCTGTGTGGAGATGGCGTTAAGTTTGACAAGATTGGCATAGCGCTGCTGATCGATGCGCGCTTCCTGCAACGCGGCCTGATCTTTCTGAAGCTGACCCTCGGCCTGATCGACGGCTGCCTGGAACGTGCGGGAATCAATCTCCGCCAGCACATCGCCGGCCTTGACCATCTGGCCTTCCTCAACATCGAATTTGAGAATCTGCCCGCTCACCTGCGGACGCACTGTGACGGTAGCCAGCGGGGTTACCGTGCCGAGCGCATTGAGCGTGACCGCGATGTTGCCAGTGCTCGCCTTGGCTACCCCGACAGGCAACGGGCCGCCTGCACCAAAGCGTCCGCCGGGCGTGGCGGTCTGGCTCGGATAGAGCCACCAGATAAAAAGTCCAAGAAGCAGCAGACCGAGCGCGATCCAGAAGACGCGCTGGCCACCCGGAATATGGGCATCGCTCCAGCGTCCGGCGCGGCCGGCATAGTCGCGCGCGCGGCCGGTGGCCACGCCGAACACATTATCTCTATCGCTGATCTGCTCGCTCACCCGAAATCTCGCTAGACTATCAAGACTTTACGTCAGACCGACGCACCGCAATGATGAAAAAACCGCAATCGCGGCGCTCCTTCAACGCGTAGGAACCTTGCCGGCTCCCCGCGCTGACGCCGTTGCAGCACTCCAACAGCCGTCAGTAGCAGATGGGCCACCGGGAATTTTGTCGAAAGTGTCGCGATTCATGGCTCGCGACCGCCAGCGCGATTGGGGAAACGCAACGTCCTCCAATCCCATCCCGGCGCCGGCCAATCGAGCGCCAGATAGAACCACGCCAGCATCGCCGACAGATCGACGCCATAGAGATAGCGATAGTCGCAGGCCAGCGAGATTTCAAAGAAACTCAGCGTGAACAGGAGCACACTCGCCTGCATAACGCCCATGACGATGTCGGTGTCCCTCCGGCGCAAAAACAGCATCACCATCGCCATCAGCGAAAGCAGCGCGAAGAGAGCGTGCGAGAAGACCGGCGTGCCCTCGAAACGATTGCCGTAGTTCTGCAGCCACTCGTCGCGCGAATCATAACGCGCGTCGAGATTAAGCTGGTCCATTTCATCTTGCGGGCCTTGCACGCCGACATAGAATGGAAGACACGCGTCAATCTTGGGCGTGAACAACACCCAGCCGAACATGGATGCGCGTTGTTTCAGATAGAGCCAGGGACGATGCGCGATAAGATCGAGCCATTGCGTCCGCAGCAAGGAAGGCGAGACTGCCGTGAGCGCCGCCGACAGCGGCTGCGACGCGGCCAGCGGATCGTTGCGCTGCGGGGTGTACAGGCGAACGCCATCTCTGCGCATCGTCGCGGCGAATACGGGATCGGCTTTGTCTATCTCATCGAGGCGAAGTCCCGGCTCAGCAGAGAGCGCAGCCACGATGTCATACATCTGAAGCAATTTGATTTGCCGCCCGATGCCCGATGTCCGCACCAACCGCATGCCGAGCGCGACATTGGCGAGTGTCAACACGATCAGGGACGCCACCAGCGCGCCGCCGGCAAATTTCGCGAAGTTTTGCCATCCGCCGGCTTCGTTGCGCAGCGCGATCCATCCAACCGCGCAGGCGCCTCCCAACAGAAGAATAAGGCCGTTCTGACGGGCCAAGGACGCAACTACGAATAGAATGAACGCCGCGATCAGAAACGCGTAGCGCCGCCGCGCCGTGTTCCAGCCGGCCGCTGCATGAACCAGCAGAACAAATCCCATCAGGAAAGCGGCCGCGAACAGTACGTCCTTCCAGACGATCCCCGGATAGATCAGCAATTGCGGCGTGAAAGCGAATAAGGCGGCAAGTACGGCCGCAACCCAGCCCGCATCCGGCCGAAGCCGCAGCAATCCCCAAAAACTGCCAAAGATCAGAAGCGCGTCCAGCAGTACAAACAGCGCGGTTCCGGGCACGATGGCGTCGGTAAGGCCAAGCACCCAAGAGGTGACAGGCGGATGCCACCCAGCATAGGCGCCGGTTCGGCCCTCCAGAAGCTGGATGATTGAATCATAAGAAAGGTGCCCCGGCAGGTTGACCGCCAAAGAAAAGACAAACCCGGCGAAGATAACGCCGGCTGCCATCTTGGTACCGGTTGATTGTTCGGGGCGGAAAATCATCTATGCCTTGGTGCGAATCGACGCGCTAAACTAAAATAGAGATTGGAACATCCGGCAAAGCCGGTCAGCACATCATGGCAAAGAAGCCGATCTTTTTCGACGCAAGCGGCAAGCGCGCCGCGCGCATCAGCGTTATCGGCTGGGTCGCCGCCGCCGTCAGCATCCTCTTGGGCGCGGCGTTTGTCCTCAGCCTGCTGGCCGTTCCGCAGGTCCAAGCCTTCAATATGCGCGGCCGGCTCAGCGCCATCCATGCCCCCGAACTGGAAAAAAAGGCCGTCGCGCCGGGATTGCTGAAATCGGCGGCGCAGCTCGCCACAGCGGCACGGGCCGAGAAGCGGGCGGAATTGGCGCGCGTCCACCGTTTGATGAAATACCAGGAACGCCGCAACGCCCTCGCTTCCAAACTTGCGCCCCAACCGGGCCGGCCGCTCTCGACCGCCTTTTTCCCAAACTGGGAGGCCTCGGCCTTTGACTCGCTAAAGCTGGCATTGCCCCAGCTGGATTGGGTGATGCCGACCTGGGTGAGCTTGCAGGGGCCGGACCTCACGTTCCGCGACGGCTTCAACCAGCGCGTTTATGACCTGATCCGCCGCAACAAGACCACCGTGGCAATCCTGCCAGTCGTGCAGAACGCAACGCTGGGCAAATGGGATGGCCAAGGTATGGCCGCGTTGCTCGCCGATCCGAAGCGGAGCAAAGCGCTCGTCAATCAGCTCGTCGCCTATTTGGCGCAGCGCAAGCTTGATGGCGTCGTCGCCGACATCGAGTCCTTGCCGGGCGGTTCACTCGGCGACTACGGCGTATTCCTGCGCAACCTGACCGCCGCGTTCAAGCCGCATGGCTGGATCGTGGTCCTGGCGTCGCCTTTCGCGAACGACAAATGGCCATGGCAGGCTTATGCGCGCGACGTGAATTACATGATGCTCATGGCCTATGACGAGCACACGACGCCAAACGCGCCGGGCAGTATCGCCGGGCAGTCATGGTTCGAAAACCTGATCGACAGGCGCATGAAGCTGCTCAATCCGGCAACAACCATCGTGGCCCTGGGCAGCTACGCTTATGACTGGAACGGCGACGACGTCGATGCCCTCGCCTTCGAGGAAGCCGTGATCGCGGCACACGATTCCGATGCGGAAGTGGACTTCGACGACGCCACCAACAATCCGCATTTCTCCTACACCGAAGATGATGGCACCAAGCACGATGTCTGGTTCCTCGATGCGGTGACCGCGTACAACGAAATCCACGCGGCCGATCCCTACCATCCCGCCGGTTACGCGGTGTGGCGTCTGGGCAGCGAGGACCCCTCGATCTGGTCGGTGATGGGAAAGCCTTATGGCGCGCAGGCGCCGGACAGCCTGCACAACATCCCCGTGATCGAAGACATTGACTACGAAGGACAGGGCGAAATCTTCCAGGTCGTGGCGGATCCTCAATCCGGCGCACGGACCTTCGAAGTCGACAAGCAGTTCGGCGACGTCGATGACGAAAGCTATACCAAGCTTCCGACGGGCTATGTGATCCGCCAATACGGCGCGGCGAAGAAGAAGATCGCGCTGACCTTCGACGACGGCCCGGATCCGGAATGGACCACGGAAATTCTCGACATTCTGAAACAGAAGAATGTCCACGCCACCTTCTTTGTGATCGGCGGCAATGTGGAAGCCAGTCCGGGGATTGTCGAGCGCGAACTTGCCGAAGGTCACGAGCTTGGCAATCACACCTTCACGCATCCCAATCTGTCGGACACACCGCCTGAAGCCGTTTCGCTTGAACTGAACGCCACGCAGCGGCTGGTGCAGGCGCTGACCGGCCGCTCGATGCGTCTTTTCCGACCGCCTTATCTGGGCGATGCCGAGCCCACCGACGCGGACGAGATCGCGCCGGTCGAGATCGCGCAGGGCCTGGGCTACATCGCGGTCGGCGAGCATGTCGATCCGGTGGATTGGGAATTGCCGGGCGTAGACAAGATCGTAAAACGCGCCCTCGATCAGGTGCATGACGCCAAATCCGACAGCCCGCGCAACATCATCCTGCTGCATGATGCCGGTGGCGACCGCTCGCAAACCGTCGCCGCACTGCCGATGATCATCGATCAGTTGAAGGCGGAAGGTTATCAGTTCGTCACGGTGTCCGATCTTGGCGGCATGACGCGCGATCAGGCGATGCCGCCTCTGCCTGCGACCGTGGCGCTGCTCACCGATCGTGTGGTGTTCCTCGCCTTGAGCAGCGTTGGCCATGTGCTCTATCTGTGTTTTCTGACGGCGATCTGGCTGGGCGTGTCCCGCCTTTTCTTCCTGGCGGGCCTCAGTCTCTGGAACAAGCGCCGCGAAGCGCGGGCCTTCGAGGCCGCGCCGGCGCGCGAGCGCTTCCATGTTTCCGTGATCATTCCGGCCTACAATGAAGAGAGCGTCGTCGCATCCACCGTGCGCGGCATTTTGAAAAGCACCTATCGCGACCTCGATATCATCGTGGTGGACGACGGATCGCAGGACAAAACGTTCGAAGTGCTGACGGCAAATTTCGGCACCGATAAGCGCGTCGAGCTTTTGCGCGTCGTCAATGGCGGCAAGGCCAACGCGCTCAACACCGGCCTCGCCAAGGCCAAAGGAGAAATCGTTGTCGCGCTGGACGCCGACACGCAATTCAATCGCGACACGATTGCGCGGCTGGTGCGCTGGTTCGTCGAAGGCTATGTCGGCGCCGTCGCCGGAAACGCGAAGGTCGGCAATCGCATCAACATGATCACGCGCTGGCAGGCGCTGGAATATATCGTGGCACAAAACCTCGAGCGCCGCGCGCTGACGGCGCTGGGCACGCTTACCGTCATTCCCGGCGCCGTCGGCGCCTGGCGCCGCAGCGTGCTGCTCGAGCTTGGCGGTTTTGGATCGGATACACTGGCGGAGGATCAGGATCTGACGATTGCGCTGCAGCGCGCGGGTCATCGCGTTGTGTTCGACAGTTCGGCGGTCGCCTGGACAGAAGCGCCCGCCACCGTGCGCGGCCTAGCCAAGCAGCGTTTCCGCTGGGCGTACGGCACGCTACAATGCCTGTGGAAATACCGCAGCATGACGTTCAATCCGAATTACGGCGCGCTTGGGATGCTCGCGCTGCCCCAGGTCTGGATGTTCCAGATCATCCTGACTGCGTTCGCGCCGCTGGCCGATCTGCTTTTGCTGTGGCAGCTCATCTGGCAATGGCTCGCCTATCTCGAACATGGCGCGGAATTCAGCAACGCGGATCTCATCACCGTAGGCATCTATTACATCGTCTTCGTGGTCGTCGATCTGCTGGCTGCGATCGTCGGATTCTCGATGGAGCGCGGCGAGAATTGGGGCCTGCTGTGGTGGCTGCCGCTGCAGCGCTTCGGCTACCGCCAGATCATGTATTATGTTGTGCTGCGTTCCATCATCACGGCCATCCGCGGTCCTTCCGTCGGCTGGGGCAAGCTGGAGCGCAAGGGAACGGTGACGGTCAAGCACGCGCCGGAAGTCTCCAGCGAGGCATAGACCTGCGCGCATTTTCGCGCGAGCATGGCGGTCTTCAGGGGAGAGACTGATGATCCGTTCGCTTTTTCGCGGCATCGCTGCTGCGGTTTTGGCCTTTGCGTCTTCAGCAATAGCGCAGGCACAGACCGTGCCCGCACCGCAGGAAGGCGACTACGCCGTCCAGAACTTCAAGTTCCACGACGGCGAAACACTGCCCGCGCTGAACCTGCATTATACGACGCTTGGAACGCCGGTGCGCGACGCGGGCGGCCGGGTGACCAACGCCGTCCTCATTCTGCACGGCACCGGCGGCGACGGCCATCAATTCCTGCGCCCGCAATTCTCCGGCGTGCTGTTCGTGCCTGGCGGTCTGCTTGATGCCGCGAAATACTACATCATCCTGCCAGACGGGATCGGACATGGAAAATCATCCAAGCCGAGCGACGGACTGCACGCGCATTTCCCGCAATATGACTATGACGACATGGTGGCCGCGCAATATGCGCTCGTGACCAAGGGACTGCACGTCAATCATCTGCGGCTGGTGATGGGCACGTCGATGGGTTGCATGCATTCCTTTGTCTGGGGCGAGATCTATCCCGATTTCATGGATGCGCTGATGCCGCTTGCTTGCGAACCGGTGCAGATTGCCGGCCGCAATCGCATGTGGCGCAAGATGCTGATGGACGCGATCAAAGCCGATCCGGCATGGATGGGCGGTGAATACAAGACCGAACCGCAAATGGGCCTGCGCGTCGGAACGGACATGCTGGTGCTCGCCGGAAGCGCGCCACAGCAAATGCAGAAGGCCGATCCGACACGCGATACCGCCGACAAATATCTCGACGATTACACGGCGAAGGAACTGGCATCGTTGGACGCGAACGACCTGCTTTATCAGGTGAATGCGTCGCGCAATTACGACCCGTCGGCCAAACTCGAATCGATCAAGGCGTCGGTGATGTGGGTGAATTCGGCGGACGATTTCATCAACCCGCCAGAGCTTGGCATCGCGGAGAAGGAAGTGACCCGGCTGAAACACGGCCGCTATGTTCTGATACCGATTTCCGATCAGACGCATGGCCACGGCACGCATACCTGGGCGGCGGCGTGGCAATCCTATATGGCCGAACTCCTGAAAGAATCCGAGCGCTAAAAAGGATCAGCGGGACTCACCGTTTCCGCGGCAGCCGAACCCGTCGGTCACGCAAGGGCAATCGTCGCCCAAATCGGCGGAAAGCTGCGCGAAATACATTTCGAGTGCATCGCGAACGAGCTGATGACGCGAAAGTCCAGACTTCACCGATGCGATCGCGAGGCGCTCATGTTCGGCGTGCGACATCGGGACGAAGAGTTTTTTCGTTCGTCCATCATGGGCATCGTGTTTGTCATGCGCGGGCGTATGCACGCGATGGGCTGGCGCCTGATGTGCTTCCACGTAGGTTTGAATCGTCTGCGGCAGCGCCGGTTCGTCGCGAAACGATGCGAGCGGTAAATCCGTCACGACGATGCCGGCCTCTGGCGGCGCCATCGAACGCCATGCGTGCAGCACGGAAGGCATGGCGCCGCCCTTGCGCGCCAGCAGGCTCGACGTCATGGGCGCGAATTTGACCTGGCTCATCTGTTGCTCCCGGTTTCAAGCGGCAAACGATCTGCGGCCCGGCGGCCGAACGCCTGATTGCGCCGCACATCGCTGCCCGGGATATGGTCGGGTTCGGCGCGCCGGTCGCTGCCCATGCGGCGGTCGATGCCGTCGGGAAAGGGCGGCTTCTCCGGCATGGGGGGCGGCACGTCGGCGGATGAAACAGGCGCAAGGCTTGGCAGCGGCAGATTTTCCGTCATGACCGGCGGCGCCCAAACGGGCGCGTCGTCGGCTGCTTCCGTTTCATCGGCGAAGGAAAGCGCGCCCACCGCGAAATGATCCGGCCGCGTCTCGGGCATCAGCTTGGGATCGTGTGAGAGGCGCGACAACCGGTCCTGCACGTAAAGCCACAAATCGCGCACTTCTTTTGCCGATTGCGATTTGGCGACGACTTCGCCGACCGTGCGCCCGTCCGTCATGCTGGCCGCGAAATCCACGCGATGATGCAAGGTGACTGGCGCCACCGTTCCATGCTGCGACAGCGCCACCGCGGCCTCGCCGGTGATGCGCGCCCGCGCGGTCGCGCCGTTTACGACGAAGATCAGCGGCTTGCCATGTTTTTCCGCAATATCGACCGTCGCACCCACTGCACGCAGATCGTGGGGACTAGGACGTGTCGGCACCAGCACAAGATCGGCATGGGCAACGACCTGACTGATCGAAGCAGTGATCGCCGGCGGCGTGTCGATGACCGCCAGCCGTACACCGGATTTCTTCAGATGCTCCAGTGCATCGCCGAGTTCGAGAATGCCGACCTGCGCGAAATACGGCGTGGAAGCCTCGCGCGCATTCCACCATTGCGAGAGACTGCCCTGCGGGTCTGTGTCGATCAGCGCGACGGGACCAACCCCCGCCCGATCCGCTTCGACCGCTAGATGGCCCGACAGCGTCGTCTTCCCGGAGCCGCCCTTTTGCGAGGCCAGAACAAGCACGAGCATTCCGCCGGAGTCTCGCATCTTATCCGGCACGGATAGTTCCTGACGGCTCAAATTGAACCCCTCCCAGCCCAAGGGCGCGCCGACGCACAGCCCGCTGTGACTTTTAACGAAAACAAATTGCCGGGCGATAAAACGGGAGGGATGCAATTGCATCGATTTATGCGACAATTTTATCGATCACTATCGATAGGAGAGAAAATCATGCCGCGACTGCACGAAGTGCCCAAAGCGGAAGCGCATGAAGCCGCGCAAAACATCTACAAGCTGCTGTTCGGAGAGCGCGACCCGGTGAAAGAACCTGGAACGGCCACCGGCACGCCGGGCAATTGGTGGACGGTCTTCGCCGGGTCGCCCGACGTCTTCGACCATGCCGTCAGCGGTTTCGCGCTCTATCGCAGCCCCAAGCGCAAGCTCGATCCCAAACTGCGCGAACTGGGCCAGACGCGTGTCGGCTGGGCGCGCGGCAGCCAGTTCGTCTATTCCCAGCATTGCAAGGCCAGCCGCGGCGTCGGCATCGCCGAAGACAAGATCGCGGCGATCCCGCATTGGCAAGTGGCCGACTGCTACAGTCCGGGCGAGCGTGCGCTGCTCGCCTATACCGACGCGCTGGTGCTGATGGGCGGGCGTGTTGCCGACGGAATCTTTGCCGCACTGAAAACGCATCTGTCCGACGAGGAGATTTTAGAATTCACCTACGTCACCGCGCTCTATGATCTGCACGCCGTGACGACCAAAGCGTTGAAGCTGGAATATGACGATGTGCCGGACCGCATCGTCGAGGTCGCGGCGCCCGGCGACGCCAAGGGCGACCCAATGGGATTGATTGATCGCAGAGAGGAATCCGGCCGTGCCGCAAAACTTTGACACTCTGCTGCGCGAGACGGGTATTCTCATTCTTCCCGGTGCGCATGACGCACTTTCGGCGCGCATTGCGGTGAAGTCCGGCGCGCAGGCGGTTTACATGACCGGCTTCGGCGTTGCGGGCGCGAGCTTCGGCGTGCCCGACATCGGCCTCGTCAGCGCCGAACAGATGATCGAGCGCGTGCGGTCTATCGCCACCGCCATCGCACCGGCGCCGCTGATTGCCGACGGCGATAACGGCCATGGCGGCCCGCTCAACGTCGCGCGCCTGGTGCATGCCTACGAGCATGCCGGCGCACAATGCATTCAGCTTGAGGACCAGGTGTCGCCCAAGCGCTGCGGCCACATCGATGGCAAGGAGGTCGTGCCGCTCGAAGAAGCAGCCGCAAAGATTCGCGCGGCCGTCGACGCGCGCAATTCTCCCAGCTTCAAGGTTATGGCACGCACCGATGCACGCGCGACGCATGACATGGACGAGGCGCTGCGCCGGGCTGAAGCCTTCCTGAAAGCCGGCGCCGATATCCTTTTCATCGAAGCGCCGCGCAGCGAAGACGAAATGCAGCGCGTGGCGAAGACATTTGCCGGTACGCCGCTGGTCGCCAATCTGGTGGAGGACGGCAAGACGCCGATCCTGCCGCCCGCCCTGTTGCGGCAGATGGGTTACAAAATCGCGCTCTACCCGATCAGCGCCTTGCTCGCCGCGTCGGCCAACTATGAGCAAGTTTATGCGCGCCTGCTTGGCAGGCGCATTGACCAGCGCGAGCGGGTGACATTTGCGGAATATAACGAAATCGTCGGCCTGCCTGATCTTTTCGCAACTGCACAAAAACTCGAAACCAGCTGAGCATTGCAGCCATGCAGCGCGCGAATGTGTCTTTGCGAGCGCAGAGGCTGCGAATTGCACGGCGATTTGAAGGTGGAAAGCGGCAGTTGGCGGCCTGTGTGCTTGCCCGGCGCAGGCCCGCGCCCTACCTCTCACCCGCACACTCGAAGGAACTCCTCATGCTTGATCGCCGCAATATCCTCAAATCCGGCGTTGCCGCCGCTGCCCTGACGGCCCTGTCCGGCCCGCTGGCGCGCGCCGCCGCAATGGGTACGCCGTCCGCAGCCGCACTCGACAAGCTGTTCGACAGCTTCATGAGTGAGAATCTCGATCTTTCGCCAATTACCGCGACCGCGCTGGGCATCGACGTCGGACCGCGCGCGCATCAGCGGAGCGAGATCGACGACAATTCGCTGGCCGGAGTCGCCAAGAACAAGAGTGTCACATCCAGCCAGCTTGCGCGGCTGAAGGCTTTCGATCCGAAGGGCCTGACCGGCGCCGACGCGATCAATTACGAGGTCGTGCTGTACGGCCTGCAGACGCAGGACGATGCCGACCATCGCTATCAATATGGCGGCGGCGGCGCGGGTTCGCCCTATATTATCAGCCAGCTCACCGGCGGTTACAGCCAGTTTCCCGATTTCCTCGACAGCCAGCAGCCTCTCGAGAACAAGGACGACGCGGACGCTTATATCGCGCGTCTGAGCAAAGTCGATCTGGCGCTGGATCGGGACGTCGAAGTGGCCCGGCATGACGTGGCGCTCGGCGTGGTCCCGCCGGATTTCGCGCTCGACAAGACCCTGACCCAATTGACCGCGCTGCGTTCCGTGGCCGTCGAGAAATCCACCATGGTGGAATCCATCACGCGCCGCGCGAAAGAGAAGAACATTCCAGGCGACTGGAATGCGCAAGCGACCAAGCTCGTCAACGAAAAGGTCTATCCCGCGCTCGACCGCCAGATCGCTTTCGTGAAAGAGATGCGCGCCAAGGCCACGCATGACGCGGGCGTGTGGAAACTTCCTCAGGGCCACGATTATTACGCGGACTCCGTGACCTTCTGGACAACATCCCAGATGTCGCCGGAGGAAATCCACAAGACGGGTCTTGCGGTCGTCGCCGATTACACCGCGCGCATCGATGCCGACATGAAAAAGCAGGGTCTCACCAAGGGCACCGTCGGCGAGCGCCTGCGCCAGATGTATAACGATCCGAAATTCCGCTATCCCAACACCGACGCCGGCAAGGAACAGCTTCTCGCCGATCTGAACACGAAGGTGCAGAAGATCCGCGCACTGCTGCCGAAATATTACGGCGTGCTGCCCAAGGCCGATCTCGTCATTAAGCGCGTTCCGGCAGCGACCGAGGCAGGTTCTGCGGGCGGCTACTACAATCCGGGCTCGCTCGATGGAAAACGCCCCGGCATGTACTATATCAATCTGCGCGATACCGCGGAACAGCCGAGTTTCGCGCTCTCAACCCTCACCTATCACGAAGGCATTCCGGGCCATCACCTGCAGGGCAGCATTGCGAACGAAACAGATCTTCCCCTGATCCGCAAAATCTCGTTCTTCTCTGCCTATATCGAAGGCTGGGCGCTCTACTCCGAACAATTCGCGGACGAGATCGGCATGTATGCCGACGATCCGTGGGGCCGCATCGGCTACATGCACGATGCCATGTTCCGCGGCGTGCGCCTTGTCGTCGATTCCGGCATGCACGCAATGAAATGGTCGCGCGAGCAGGCGGTGAAATATTTCACCGACACGCTGGGCGACCTAGACGCGTCGGCCATCACCGAAGTCGAGCGTTATTGCGTGTGGCCCGGCCAGGCCTGCGCTTACATGCTGGGCAAGCTGACGATCCTGCGCTTGCGTGAAAAGGCGAAGGCAGCGCTCGGACCCAAATTCGACATCCGCGATTTCCACGCCGCCATTCTGGTTTGCGGCGCGGTGCCGCTCACCGTTCTGGAAAAGGTCGTGGACAATTACATCGCGGCGAAGAAGGCCGCTTAAACTTTCAACGCATGCTCAAGGTCGGCAATGAGGTCGGAAACGTCCTCTATGCCGGCCGAGAGACGCAGAAGATCAGGCGGACACGGGCTACCTGCGCCTTCAACGGACGCGCGATGCTCGACCAGACTTTCGGTGCCACCGAGCGAGGTTGCGCGCTTCCACACCTTCACGCGCGACGCGGTGGCAATGGCCGCCGCCTCGCCGCCCTTCACGCGAATGGACAGCATGCCACCGAACCCACCTTTCATCTGGCGCGCGGCGATTGCACGACCCGGAAAATCGGTTAGGCCGGGATACAGAACTTTCTCGATGCGTGGATGCTTGGCGAAATGCTCCGCGATTGCCTGCGCGTTGGCGCATGCCGCTTTCACGCGCGGAAACAGCGTGCGCATGCCGCGCAGCAGCAGCCAGGATTCGAACGAACCCGGTATGCCGCCAATCTGACTGCGGATCATTTTCAGCCGTGCCCAATGATCATCGTCTGCACGCGTCGCAAGCGCGCCCATCACGAGATCGGAATGACCGTTGAGATATTTGGTCGCCGAATGCATCACTATGTCGGCGCCTAACGCGAGCGGTTGCGTCAGCACCGGCGTCGCCACGGTGGAATCCACAGCAAGGCGCGCGCCGGCGCCATGTGCGATCTCTGCAGCCGCCGCAATATCGGTAATGTCCCAGAGCGGATTGCCCGGCGTTTCCACCCAAACAAGTTTGGTCTTGCCCGGCTTCATCGCTTTTTTCAGCGCGGCAAGATCGGTCAGATCGACGATATCGACCTCGAGTCCCCAATCGCGCCCGAAGGTGAGAAGCCAGTTGCGCAAGCTCCAATACATCACCTTCGGCGCCACCACGTGGTCGCCCGGCTTCAGCGCCTGAAAGCAGGCCGTTGCCGCCGCTGTGCCGGAGGAAAACAACATTGCGCCCGCGCCCTTCTCCAACGCCGCCAGAACGGCTTCCGGCTGGTCGAAGGATGGATTGTCGCTGCGCGCGTAGATGCGGCCGGAGCGATATTGATTGTCCGGGTCGCGCTCGAAGGTTGACGACATATGGATGGGCGGCGAGATGGCCCGCGTCGTCTCGTCGACAAAACCGAGGCCCTGCGCCGCAATGGTCGCGGGGCGCTGTTTTTTCGGCGGTTCGTCCTCGGTCATGGCGCGATCATAGAGTGCGCCTTGGGCAAAGGTCTATGTTTTGAAAACCGGCGGCGGCGAACGGCCGCAATCAGGCCGCGTGAATCTGATCGGCTTTGTGCGCGCTCACTTGCGGTACGCGGAAATCGCCGATTTCCGCCAAAGCGTCCGGCTTCAGCAATTGCATCAGCCCGCCCTTGAAAGAAATGAGACCCTCGCGGCGCAATTGCTGCAGCGTGCGGTTGAGATGCACGATGCTGAGACCCAGCGCATCGGCAAGCATCTCCTGCGTCAGCGGCAAGGAAAACGTCCGGGCGTGAGTCAGTCCCACCAGCCCGAGGCGGTGGTACAGTTCGAGCACCAGATGCGCCACACGCTCATAGGCGCTCTGCCGTCCGGAACGCACAAGCTGGTTGAGAAGATAGGCTTCGTCGAAACTCGCGGAAATATAACAGGCTTCGACGAGACTCGGATATCGCTGCGCCCTCCGCAGGATGGCATCGCTCAGCACGGAGGCATCGCCGATTGCTGCCTCCGTCAGAGTGACCGCATTGCTCAGCGCGATCGCCTGCGGGCGATGGCAAAGCCCATAGAGATCGCCGGGCACGATGAACTCGAAAATCTGCCGGCGGCCATCCGGCAGAATACGATTGCGGCAGGCCCAGCCCGAGAGCAGCACGCGTGAATTGTCAACCATCTCGCCTTCGGCGAGAAGTTCCGTGCCCGGAGCAAGCGTCTCCGGCAATGCCGGAATACTGCGCAGCAATTCGATCTCCGACCCCGAGAGCTGCGCAAAATGCGACAGCCTCCGCACCAGAATTTCCGACGAGTGGTTGTTGCTGGGCTTTGTCCGGTTCATGACACGAATACTTTGCGGCCTGTTTTGCAACCAAGGTGTTGCTACAGAGTGCAAACGTGTGAACTTGCCTTTTGTTGCGCCATAGACCGGAAAAGAGGGTTCAGGCTGCGGGGCACTTGGCAAGAAACGCCAGGATTGCGGCATTGAATGCCTCCGGCTGGTCGATATTGGCCGCGTGACCCGCGCCGGCGATAACCATCTTTTCCGCGCCGGGGATTTTGGCGGCCATGTAGTCGGCCGCGTTCAGGAACGGCTTGTCGTCGCTCCCCACCAGAACAAGAGACGGCACCTTTATATTCGGCAGCGAGGAAATCACCCGCGCATCGCGTTGCGCCAGCATGCCGCGCGCCGCCAGCGCCAGACCTTTTGCGTCGCGATGTTTGGCGATCCTGCGCTCGGCACTGCCGCCTTCCAGCGGACCAAGCCCTTCGGTTTCATAACGCTGCGCCGTCTTGTTCGCCGTGGCGTTCCAGCCCGCACGGGCCTCGTCATTCTTGAAGCCGGGTCCGGTGTCGATAATGAGCAGGGCCTGCGTGCGTTCGGGATGCGCCAGATGAAACGCGAGAGACATATAACCGCCGAGCGAGAGCCCGCCGATCACGGCGCGCTTTGCACCCACCGCATCGAGGATCGCCGCCATATCCGCGACCGTGTGCTCTTCGCTGTAATGCGTGGGATATTCCGGATAATCGCTCTTGCCGTGTCCGCGCATGTCCCAAAGGATCAGTGTGTGATCCCCCGACAACGTTTCGATCTGGCCGCTCCACATGACGGATGTGGACGAATAGCCATGCGTGAGCAGGATCGCCGGGCCCGTGCCATGGATTTCGTAGTGGATCTTTACGCCATTGCGGTCGAGCGAAGCCATGCGGTCACCTATGCATATTTTTTCGACATCGCGGAGATAGTTTGGTGAAATTCCGCGACCGTCTCTTCGATAATCTGCGACACCGGTTTGATGCTGTCGATGCGGCCCGCCACCTGGCCGGACAAGGCGATGGACGATTCCATGTCGCCGCCGAAATACAGATCGAGCGCGGTGCCGAACTCGCCCATGATGTTCTGGCCAGGTTCTTTCTCCAGCCGGGTGGTGCGTGCGGTGCGCAGCGCGCGCAGAGCGGGGCCTGGCCCGAAGCGGTTGAGGAACACGGTGCCGGTTTCCTCTGCTGCGAGAATCGCATCCTTCCAGTTCTGATGCACCGGCGATTCCGCGGCCGAGACCATTCGCGTGCCCATCTGCACGCCTTCAGCGCCGAGCGCGAAAGCGGCCGCCATCGTGCGTCCATCCACGATGCCGCCCGCCGCAATGACCGGGACTTTCACCTTCTCGCAGACCAGCGGCAGCAGAACCATGCTCGCCACCTCACGCGGATTCTTGAAACCGCCGCCCTCGCCGCCTTCGACCACCAGACCGTCCACGCCCGCCTCGATGGCGCGCAACGCCGTTTTCAGTGAGGGCACGACATGAAACACGATGAGCCCCGCCTCCTTGAGCGGACCCACGATCTTTTGCGGATCGCCGGCGGATGTCGTGACGAATTTCACGCCCTGGTCGAGCACAAATTTCACGATGTCGGGATCGCGCACGAAGGCGAGCGCGACATTCAGACCGAACGGCTTGCTTGTCAGCGCCCGCATCTTTTTCACTTCCTCGCGCACTTCGTCGAGGCGTCCGGAGGATGTCTCGATGATGCCAAGGCCGCCCGCGTTCGAAACCGCGGAAGCAAGCTGCGCGCGCGCGATCCACCCCATTGGCGCCTGCACGATGGGATATTCCACGCCCAGCATTTGCGTGATGCGGTTTTGGATTTTCATGTGCAGCCCTCAATAGCGAGGGCGCACTCTACCTATTTGGCGCGGCGCATTACCAGCGCAGCAGGCGCGAACCCAAAAGCGCGCCCAGCCCGGTCACGAACGCGATGGCGAGCGTATACCAAGTGGCGACGAAGAGCGGCGAATCGTCGAAGCAATGCGCCGCATAGAAGGCAGCGCCGATGCCGCCCGCCACCAGCCCGGCAATGGCGCCGGCCCGCGCCGGATTGGCCGGCGCACCACGCCTGAGCGCCCATAGCATCAGCACCAACGGCCCCAGCGAGAACAGCGGGATGAACGCGGTGCAGAAGCGCATATTGTGACCGACCAGCTTGCCGGCCCATTGCGCCTGCGGCACGGCGAACAGCTCCAGAACCACTGCCACCAAGAGCAGCAGCGGCGCCGCGAAGAGCGCCAGGCGCAATCTGCTTCTCTGCACTTCGGGCCGCGCCATATCGCGCAAGACGATGAAAGCGCTCGCCGCCAGAAGCAGCGTGACGGCGAATTTGAAATCGAACCGAAGAGTCATCATCGCTTGCATGAAATCTGGGCGGGGACGCAGCGTCAGCATCAGCAGCGCGCCCGCGATCAAAGCACCTGCAAAAACCGCGATGAGCATCGCGCGCAACGGCGAGCGCGCGGGCTCCGGTCTGTCGGCGGATAATGCTGCGATGAGACCGCCGGTCTTCATGCCGCGCTCCCGTCACGGTAAAGCGCCGCAAGTTTCTTGAGGCCGCGGTGAAAACCGACGCGCACGGCCACCTCGCTCATGCCGAGCTTGGCTGCCGTATCGCGGATGCTCGCGCCGTTCAGCGAAATCGCCAAGACGATCGCTTGCTGCTTGCCGTCGAGAAGGCCGACAAGGCGGGTGAGTTCGCTCTGCGAGGTTTCGGGCGCGGCGCTTTCATCGGGCAGGATGTCGATCAAACCTTCGATGGGTACCTCGCCGCGCCGACCGCACCGGCGCATCACGTCGATCAGCTTGTGGCGCGAGATCGCGTTCAGCCACGGCAGGAAAGGCTGATCGGTCATCCAAGTCTGGCGCTTGAGGTGTATCGCCAACAAAATCTCCTGCACCACATCTTCCGCATCGCCATTGCCGATGCCCGCGCGCGCCAGGCCGCCGGCAGCAAATTTTCGCAGGCGCGGCACGATTTCTTCCAGTAGCAGGCGGTAGGAAGCCCCGTCGCTGGAGAGACCCGCGCGCATCAGCCCGGCCCATTCCGCTTCAGGCGTTCCCCCGTCAGATTTCTTCGCCCCGGACATAGGTTTCGTTATAAAAGCCTTCGAAATGGGGCTTGAAGCGCCCAAATGTTAAGCCTTTGCGCGGGCTGTTTCATCCGCGCGCAGCGTCCGCGCGGCAACACACAATCCGGCCTCGGCTCAGTGGCGGCGACCGCGACGATGTCTCGGCGCAACGATCCCGGTATCGGCCGGTGCAGCGGCGTTCCCGCCACCCGTCCGCAAAGTCCAGGCGACAATTTCCTCGAGAGCAGCCCCGATGGCGGAATTGAACGCCACCACCGCTGCGGCAATGCTGTTGGCCGTTGCCGCCTCTTCATGGCGCGCATCCAGGGTCGCGATCACCATCCGCGCCTGCGGCGTCACCAGCTTCGCCACGAGTTCGACGAGAATGGTCGGCGCGCCGCTGTCGCTGTCATAGCGCGCGAGAAAATTGCGCACTTCGACCTGCAGCAAAACGTCCGCATGCAGACCCTCGCGATCACGCGCGACGGCCGCTATGCGGCCGCTTTTCTCGAATGCTTCCACGATGAGGCGTTGCAGCAGCGTCTCGGTCTGATCGGCCCATTGCGCATCGGCGTAGTAATCCATGATCTGGCCGCGCTCGATCACAAGACGCTCGGTGTCGTAAACATCCGCTGCATCGGGCCTAGTGACCGAAAGCTGCCAGTTGACGTTCGGCGCATCGACTGGACCGAAATGCGGCTCCAGCATGTAGATCTGCGGCGGCGCGCTGCTGGGGCCGATCAACCCGCCGCATCCGGCGAGGACAAGTGTTGCCGGCGCGGCCATGAGCAACGCGCGGCGGGAGTGCATCTTGCTGGTCATTGGGGCGTGTATCCTTTGCGTCGGTCGCCAAAGATCAATTTTGTGGGTTCGCGCTGAAGCCCGTTCGCGAGTCGCGACATGCTCGATGCGAGTTCGCGGACCTCGCCCGACAATTCGCCCAGGTCTGCGCTGTTGACGGCGGAATCGGCATCGTCGGCCAGCCGGTTGATCTTGTTTAGCGAACCGTTGGCCGTGCCAAGCGTGCCGTGCAGATCGGCGAGATCGATGTTCAGCTGATCGGTGCCGGTTGCCAGATTGTGGATCGTCTTGTCGATGTCGGGCGAGCGCGCCTTCAGCACGTCGGTCGTGGTCTTGATGTTCGACAGTATGCCGCTGAACGCTTTGACATTATCTTTGCTCAACACGTCATTCAGCCTGTCGGCGATCATGTCGATCTTGGCGAGGATTTTCGGCGCGGATTGCTCGAGCGCCTGCAAGGTTGATTCTTTGGACTGGATGACCGGGTATTCGCCGAACATGCGCCGCTCCAGAACCGGCGCGTTCTTCGAGCCGCCGTCGATCTCCACATAGGTGCCGCCGGTCAACCCTTCGCTGGCGATGGAGGCGATGGAGTCCGAATGGATTTTGAGCGTCGGATCGACTTGCAGATCGACGATAACGCGCTTGGGATTGTCGGGATCGAAGGTCAGCTTGCTGACATGGCCGACATTGATGCCGTTGTAGCGAACGATCGTGCCGTCGCCGAGCCCTGTCACCGCGCCCGAGAAAAAGGTGCGGTAATACGCGAATTCCTCACTGTATTGCGCGCCGGCGAGCCAGAGTAGCACGATCACCAGCCCAAGAATGGAAGCCAGCACGAACGCGCCGACCGCCACATAGTTTGCCTTTGTTTCCATGGCCTTTCCGTTCCTTAAGCGTCCAGCGCCGCGCGACCGCGCGGGCCCGTGAAATATTCGTGTATCCAGGGATCTTTGTCGGTCACCAGCGTCTTGATGGTGCCGACCTTGATCTTCTTGCCGACGAGAACCGCGATCCGGTCCGTCGTCGCGCGCAGCGTGTCGATGTCGTGCGTCACCATGAACACGGTGAGGCCAAGGCTCTGCTGCAAATCTTTCACCAGCTGATCGAATTGCGCGGCGGAAATCGGATCGAGCCCTGCCGTCGGCTCGTCGAGAAAGAGCAATTCGGGATCGAGCGAGAGCGCGCGCGCAAGACCTGCGCGCTTCTTCATGCCGCCCGACAATTCGGACGGATATTTGCGGGCCGCATCTTCGGGCAGCCCGACCAGCGAGAGCTTCATCGCCGCCAATTCGTCCATCAGGGATTGCGACATATGCGTCCAGCGCCGCATCGGCACCTGGATGTTCTGCGCGACGGTCTGCGAAGAGAACAGCGCGCCTTCCTGAAAGAGAACGCCCCAGCGCACCTGAAGTCCGCGCATTTCGTCCGGCGCGATACCGACGGTCTCCTGACCGAATACCTTGATGCTGCCGGACAGCGGCGCGTTGAGCCCTACGATGGAGCGCAGCAGCACCGATTTTCCGGTGCCCGAGCCGCCCACCACGCCCAGCACTTCGCCGCGCTTCACATCCAGGTCGATATGATCGTGAATGACTGAGCCGCCAAAGCCGTTCACCAGGCTGCGCACGCGGATGACGACGTCGTCCTTCTTGCCGTTCGCGCCCATGGGCTGCGATGTTCCACTCGCGCTCATATGCCCAGCACCGAAAACAGAATCGAGAAACCGGCGTCGATCGAAATGATGAGGAAGATCGATTCCACAACCGACCGCGTGGTGAGCTTGCCGACGCTGGCGGCGTTGCGCTCCACCCGCATGCCTTCGAAGCAGCCGACAAGCGCGATCACAAAGGCAAACACCGGCGCCTTTATGAGTCCGACCATCAGCGTGTTCATGTTGATGGCACCCTTCAGCTCGCGCATAAAGGCGGGAATCGTGATGCCGAGATCGAAATAGGTCATCACCATGCCGCCGATGATGCCGATAATGTCGGCGAAGAAGGTGAGTAGCGGCAACGCGATGATGAGGCCGATCACGCGCGGCAGCACCAGCACCTCGGCAATGTTGAGGCCGATGGTCTGCATCGCGTCGAGCTCTTCGTTCACCTTCATCGAGCCGATCTGCGCGGTGAACGCCGAGCCGGAACGGCCCGCGATGATGATGGCGGTGACAAGTCCGCCAAGCTCGCGCAGGAAGCCGACACCCAGAAAATCGATGGTGTAAATTTGCGCGCCGAAACGCTTGAGCTGATCGGCGCCCTGATAGGCCAGCACCACACCCAGGAGGAAGGCGAGCAGCCCCACGATCGGAAGCGCGGTAAGGCCGGTTTCCTCGATCTGATGAATGAGAGCAGGAAAGGGAAGCTCGCGCCTTGGCGCCAGAATCGCTTCGATCGCTTCGACCGTCACGCGTCCCAGAAAGCCGAGCAGATCGTAGCCCTGTCGCAGCGCATGCACGGTGCCTTCGCCGGTGCGCTCCAGAAGCCCGAGCAATCCGCGATGGCGCGGATGCGTGACGGGTGGCGCGGTATGGTCGCGCTCCATGGTTTCGATCAGCGGCCGGTACAACTCGGGCGTCGTCAGCGTGACTTTTGCGCCCGCCGCTTCCGCCTCGCGCTTTGTGCGCAGCAGGAGCCAAGCACCAGCGCTGTCCAGATGGCCGATTCCCGAACCGTCGATCTCGACATCGCGCGCGTCGCCGATATCGAGGGCGGCGAGTTCGTCGTCCATGCGCGTGGCTTCGGAGATCGTCCAGTCGCCATCCGCGATCAGGCGCGCGCGCTTCTGCTGGCGCTCCAGCCGGATCGAAGCGGGTTGCTCCACCGGTAGCGTGACCTGGAAGTTCTTCACCATGGCGGAAGATCGGACATGCTGGGGCCCCCTTCCCCGTCAGCCAACGCACAGATTGTCGATTCGTATGCTAGCCGAGAATTCGCGCAACAGTCTCTTTATAGCGGTGGGCAACGGCTTCGCGCCCGCGATGTTGCCCACCCGTGACAATTCGAGTTCCCCGCCGCCAGACGCAATCCACCTTTCCCCCGCCGAAAATCCAGCTATCGAGGATGGCATCGCCGGAGCGTCCGGCCAGAACCGGACCGGCCGCGTTCAGGCTGACCAGATCGGCCGGAGCCCCCATTTTCAGCCCGAAATCCGAGATGCCCAGGGCCTGGAACCCGCCCAGAAGAGCGCCGTCGAACAGGGCCCGGCCGGTCGAGCGGCCCGCCTCCGGCGCCAGCACGTTGCGGGCGCGCTGGGTCAGCCTTTGGGCATATTCGAGCATGCGCAATTCCTGCGCCGGATCGATCAGGATGTTGGAATCGGTGCCAAGGCCGAAGTGCCCCTGTGCCTCCAGATAGGACGGCGTCGGAAATACGCCATCGCCGAGATTGGCTTCGGTGATCGAACACAGGCCGGCGACCGCGCCGCTCTTTGCCAGACGCTGCGTTTCCATTGGAGTAATATGTGTGGAATGGACCAGGCACCAACGGCGATCGACATCAGCATTATCGAGCAGCCATTCGACCGGCCGCGCGCCGGACCACGCGAGGCAATCCTCGACCTCTTTTGTTTGTTCGGCGGCATGAATTTGAACCGGGCCGCCTTTGGCCAACGGAACGATCTGTCGCAATTCCTCCGGCGTCACCGCACGCAGCGAGTGCGGCGCGACGCCGATGTTCGAGTCGCCCAGCGGCGCGATGGCAGCGCGGCTGGCCTCCATGAGTTTTGCGAAACGCGCCGGATCGTTGAGGAAGCGGCGCTGTCCCGGAACCGGCGGACACCCGCCGAAATTGCCATGCGCGTAAAATGCCGGAAGCAAGGTGAGCGCGATTCCGGTTTCGCTTGCGGCCGCCGCGATGCGCTCCGCCAGTTCGGCGATGTTGGCGTAAGGCTGCCCGGAAGGATCGTGATGCAGATAGTGGAATTCGCCGACGCGGGTGAAACCCGTCTCCAGCATTTCGACGTAAGCCTGCGCCGCGATGACCTCGACATCCTCCGGCGTCAGCCGGTCGAGGAAGCGGTACATCACTTCGCGCCACGTCCAGAAATTGTCGTGCGCGGGGCCGCGCACCTCGGCGAGTCCCGCCATGCCGCGCTGGAAGGCATGACTGTGAACATTGGCGAGACCCGGCACGGCGATGTCATGGCGCTCGTCGCCCGGCGCGTGTTCCACGTCCGTCTCGACACGTTGAATGACATTCGCATCGATTGTGAATCGAACGCTGCGCGCCCATCCGTCAAACAGGAGCGCGGACTGAAACCAGAGCGTCACCATCACCTGGATCGCCATTTGCAACGCTTCGCCGGCGGACATATGAGACAATCCGGGGCAATGCGCAAAGCCGGACGTCCATGAACTGTGATCATGTTTGGCATAATGCGCGGCTGGCGACCTTGGCCGGACCCGGCCTGGGCGTGGTCAAACACGGCACTGTGGCGATGAGCAGGGGGCGCATCGTCTATGCCGGGCCGAGCGCGGACGCGCCGTCTTTCGACGCCGCGGAACTGACCGATTGCGAGAGACGCTGGATCACGCCCGGCCTGATCGACTGTCACACCCATCTGGTTCACGCGGGAATCCGCGCGCACGAATTCGAAATGAGGTTGGCGGGCGCGACCTACGAAGAGATTGCCAAAGCCGGCGGCGGCATCATCTCCACCGTAAAGGCGACGCGCACGGCAAGCGAAGAGGAATTGGTCGCCCAATCGCTGCCGCGCCTTGACGCGCTGATGGCCGAGGGTGTCACAAGCATCGAAATCAAATCCGGCTACGGGTTATCGCTGGAGCATGAGATGAAGATGCTGCGCGCCGCCCGTGCGCTGGGCGGAAAACGCAGGATAAACGTCCGCACCACATTTCTCGGCGCCCATGCGCTGCCGCCGGAAGCAAACGGTGACAAGGACAAATATATTGCGCTGGTGTGCGAAGAAATGATTCCGGCGGTGGCGCGCGAGAAACTCGCCGACGCCGTCGACGCATTTTGCGAAAACATCGCCTTCGCGCCGGAACAGACGGCGCGCGTGTTCGAAGCGGCGAAGGCGCATGGCTTGAGGATCAAGCTCCACGCCGATCAGCTTTCCAATTCGCATGGCGCTGCTTTGGCCGCGCGCTTCGGCGCGCTTTCCGCCGATCATCTGGAGCACACGGATGAATCCGGCGTCGCCGCGATGGCGAAAGCGGGAACGGTTGCGGTTCTGCTGCCCGGCGCATTCTATTTCCTGCGCGAGACGAAAACGCCGCCGCTCGATCTTCTGCGCAAGCACAACATCCCCATTGCCATCGCGACCGATTGCAACCCCGGAACGTCGCCGCTGACCTCCTTGCTGTTGACGATGAACATGGCGGCCACCTGTTTCAAAATGACTGTGGAAGAGTGCATCGCTGCCGTTACGCGCGAAGGCGCGCGAGCTTTGGGACTGTTCCGTGAAACCGGAACTTTGGAAATTGGCAAACATTGCGATCTTGCAATCTGGAACGTCGAAGAACTTTCCGAACTTGTATATCGAATGGGTTACAATCCGCCGCATGCGCGTGTGTGGAATGGAACATGACCGGCCATCATGACTGGCTGAAAATCTCGCAAGGCGATGCGCCACTGATCGTCTCCATTCCGCATGCCGGAACGCATATTCCAGCCGACATCGAAAGCGAACTCGTGTCGCCCTGGCTGGCGCGCAAGGACGCCGATTGGTGGGTGGACAGGCTTTACGATTTCGCCGGCGAGCTGGGCGCCACCACGGTCCACACCACGATCTCGCGCAGCGTGATCGACGTGAATCGCGACCCTTCCGGCAAATCGCTTTATCCCGGCCAGGCCACGACCGAACTTTGCCCGACAACCACATTCGACGGCGAACCGCTCTACAAAAAGAAGATTGTGCCGCCGGACACCACGATCATCGTGGCACGGCGGCTGCACTATTTCGATCCCTATCATGCCGCCATCGCCGACGAGATCGCGCGTCTGCGCACGATCCATGATCGCGTGGTGCTGTTCGAGGCACATTCGATCCGTTCGCATGTGCCGCGCCTGTTCGAAGGCGAATTACCGAATTTCAATATCGGCACGAACTCCGGCGCGTCCTGCGCGCCCGAGCTGGCCCACACCGCGGAAGAAGTTTGCGGCACCTCGCGCTATTCTTATGTCACCAACGGCCGCTTCAAGGGCGGTTACACCACGCGCCATTACGGCGAGCCGCAAATGGGCGTGCATGCGATCCAGCTTGAGCTGGCGTGCCGCGGTTATATGGACGAACCCGCAAGACCTTCGCCCAGGAATTGGCCCACGCCTTACGACGAGGCCCGCGCTGTGCCCATGCGCACGGTGTTACGCAAAATTCTCGAAGGCTACATCCAGTTCGCCAATACCGGCCACGCGGTAACCGGCGCGCCCGCTTTCGTGCCGCATCATTGAAGGCCATCATGGCCGGCTTAACCGGCCATAACGAATTGGAGTTTGGATTCGCCTCTTCTCCTATGACAAAGTGGTGCGCCTTTCAAAAGCGCTCCACCGATGACCCGTCTCGACAATTCCCGTCACATACGCTCGCCCCGCGGTTCGCAGATCACCGCAAAGTCTTGGCTCACCGAAGCGCCGATGCGCATGCTGATGAACAATCTGGATGCCGAGGTGGCGGAGCGGCCCGAAGAACTCGTCGTCTATGGCGGCATCGGCCGCGCCGCGCGCGACTGGGAAAGTTTCGACCGCATCGTCGCCGCGCTGAAGCGGCTGGAGAACGATCAGTCGCTGCTGGTGCAATCGGGAAAGCCCGTCGGCATTTTCCGCACCCATGCCGATGCGCCGCGCGTCCTCATCGCCAATTCCAATCTCGTGCCGCATTGGGCGACCTGGGACAAATTCCACGAGCTCGATAAGAAAGGTCTGATGATGTATGGCCAGATGACGGCCGGATCGTGGATCTATATCGGCAGCCAGGGCATCGTTCAGGGCACTTACGAAACTTTCGCCGAGATGGGCCGCAAGCATTTCGGCGGCGATCTCAAAGGCCGCTGGATTCTGACGGCGGGCCTTGGCGGCATGGGCGGGGCGCAGCCGCTCGCCGCCGTGATGGCCGGCGCGAGCCTGCTCGCCATCGAGTGCCAGCCTTCGCGCATCGAGATGCGGCTGAAAACGAAATATCTCGAGGTTCAGGCGAAGACGCTTGACGAAGCGCTTGAGATGATGGCGCGCTCCACAGAAGAGAAGAAGCCCCTGTCTGTCGGCCTGCTCGGCAATGCGGCGGAGATTTTGCCCGAACTGGTGCGGCGCGGCGTGAAGCCGGATGCGGTGACCGATCAAACCAGCGCGCATGATCCGGTCAATGGCTATCTGCCCAAGGGCTGGACACTTTCGGAATGGGAGAGCAAGCGCGCCAGCAATCCCAAGGCCGTCGAGCATGCGGCGAAGAAAAGCATGGTGGAGCATGTTCGCGCGATGCTCGATTTCCACCGTCAGGGAATTGCCGTGGTCGATTACGGCAACAACATTCGCCAGATGGCGTTCGAAGAAGGATTGAAAGACGCGTTCGATTTTCCGGGCTTCGTTCCGGCTTACATCCGGCCTTTGTTCTGCCGCGGTATCGGCCCGTTCCGCTGGGCGGCGCTGAGCGGCGATCCGGAGGACATCTACAAGACCGATCAGAAGATGAAGGAGCTGCTGCCGGACGACAAGCATCTGCACAACTGGCTCGACATGGCGCGCGAACGCATCAAATTCCAAGGCCTGCCCGCGCGCATCTGCTGGATAGGCCTCGGCGACCGCCATCGCGCCGGATTGGCGTTCAACGACATGGTTGCGCGCGGCGAATTGAAAGCGCCGGTGGTGATCGGCCGCGATCATCTGGATTCGGGCTCCGTCGCCTCGCCCAATCGCGAGACGGAATCCATGATGGACGGATCGGACGCCGTGTCCGACTGGCCGTTGCTCAACGCGCTGCTCAATTGTGCGAGCGGCGCAACATGGGTGTCGATCCATCACGGCGGCGGCGTCGGCATTGGCTATTCGCAGCATGCCGGTATGGTGATTGTCGCCGATGGAACGCCGGAAACGGCGAAGCGTCTGGAACGCGTGCTGTGGAACGACCCCGCCAGCGGCGTCATGCGCCACGCCGATGCGGGCTACGACATCGCCATCGATTGCGCCCGATCATACCATCTTGATCTGCCGTCGCTCGGCTAATCATTCACACTTGTCATGGCCCGCAAAAGCGGACCATCCAGCGGGCGTAGTGCTCTCATGGCTGCATAGACACGCAGCCACTGGATGGCCCAGTCAAGCTGGGCCATGGCAGTTTTGTTGGGGTAAAAATGAGAATGAAAGCAATTTATCTCTTCGCATTCATCGCACTCGCGGCCACACCCGCCTTCGCGGACGATTGCGCGCTCATCACGCAATATGAGCAGGAAATGGCCGATGCCGTCGCGGCGGGCGGTGTCGCGGCGTGGGACAAATATCTCGATCCCGACGTGATCTATGCCGAGGAAGACGACAGCTTCAAAGGCAAAGCCGAGATGCTGAAGGAGATTGCGCCGCTGCCGAAGAGCCTCTCCGGCGAAATCAAGATCGAGCTTCTCTCCTATCATCAGGACGGCGACACGGCGGTCGCGCTGTTCCGGCAGAACGAGACGGAGCATTATTTCAGCCAGACCATTTATGCAAAATACCTGACCAGCACGACATGGAAGAAGCGCGCCGACGGCTGGAAGCAGATCGCGGGACAGGTGCTAGCGGAGAAATCCGATCCGCCTGCGATCACGCTGCCCGCAAAACAGCTCGCGCAATATGCGGGCACCTACAAGCTGAAAGATTCCGAGGCGGTCTATTCGCTCGCGGTTGTGGACAGCAAACTCATCGGCACCCGCGACAAGCGAAAGCCCGCGACCTGGAATGCGGAAGCCTCCGATGTGTTTTTCCTCAGCGGCGATCCGCGCATCCGCAAAATCTTCCAGCGGGGCGCATCCGGTCACATCACCGGCTTCATCGAACGCCGCGAGAGCTGGGACATTGTGTGGGTAAAGGTGGGTTAGCGCGGCAGCGATTTCGTTCCGCTGAACGGATTGAAGCCCTGCTGCGCCAGCGCCGCCCAGGCGAGCGCTGCGAGCGCGGGGATGCGGAAATAGGCGCGGTGCTGTTTCAGGTCAGTCTGCAGATCGAAACCGGTTGAGGTCTTGGTGTCGGCGGCGAAATACCAACCGTCCGGCGCACGGTTCTTCTCGGCAATAGCGGTGAGCGCAGCGGCGTCTTTCGCCCGACCCATGAGTGTCATCACCAGCGCGGCCTGCTCCGTGCCTTCGGTCCACACGCCATCGCGCGTTTCGCCATAGGACAAGCCGGTTTTGAGCGCGAGGCGCTGTTTTACGGTGGCGAGTGCGGCATCGGCATGGCTGCGCGCGGCGGGGATGGCGAGCAGCGGCCAGAGCTGCGCGTCCAACGCGAGCGTCGTATTGCGTGCCCTGCCGTCCTCCGCCATGCCGGCATCGAAACAGCGGCATTGCGGATTCCACATCGCCGCGACGAAAGCGGATGCAATGCCCGCGCGCTCACGCCAATGCTTATCGCTTGTTGCACCGGAAAGCTGCGTGAACGCCGCCGCGAGATCGGTGTTGTGCTCAGTCGATTTCCAGCGGTTTGGCTGCGGCTTCGGCTGATCGCCGAAGGTGCCGCCCATGAAACCCTGTGGCGGGCGCGTATCGAAATTCGTATCCACCCAATGGGCGATGCGGATGGCACCGCTGCGATAGCGAGCGCCCGCGCCGTCGCGGTTCAGCGCCAGCAACGCCAGCATCGTCCACGCCATGTCGCCGCTGTCGCTACCGACCTGATAGCCGTCTTCTACCCAATGGTTCTGTTTCTTGTCCCACCAGCCCGCGAGCTTCACCGGCGTTTCGACAACACCCGCCGCATAACCATTGCGCAGGCGGCCATCGTGCCAATAGCGGTCGTGATCCAACGCAACCAGCATCGCATCGCCGATGCGCGCAGCGTCTTTTGCATCGTCACAACCGATGAGCGCCAGCGTGGCGACGGCGTTGTCGTAGAGAAATGCCGTGTTGTACAGCGGACCGTCCGCTTCCTTCGGAAAACTCTGAAGAAACAGCGGACCAAGCGGCGATTGCGCGACGGCGCTCCGCAACACCGCGCAGGCCGTCGGCGCAGCGCACGCGGGCACGGAAAACATCGCAACGACACAAAGAGATGCCGCCACGATCAATTTCATCGCTTACGCAGCGCCTGTTCGAGATCGGCGATGAGATCGTCCGCATCCTCAACGCCGCAGGAGAGCCGCACCAGCGCGTCGCTGATGCCGAGGATTTCGCGCTTGTCGGCGGGAATCGAGGCGTGGGTCATGATCGCGGGGTGCTCGATCAGGCTTTCGACGCCGCCCAATGATTCCGCCAGCGTGAACAAGCGGCAGCGTTCGAGGAAGTGTTTGGTCCCGGCCAGATCGCGCTTCAGCACTACGGTGACGATGCCACCGAACGCGGCCATTTGGGCTTTCGCCAGCGCATGCTGCGGATGGCTTTCCAGCCCCGGATAGAACACGCGTGTCACGTCTTTGCGCGCTTCCAGCCAGCGCGCAATCTTCAGCGCGTTGGAACAATGCCGTTCCAGGCGCAGCGCCAAGGTTTTCAGCCCACGCAACGCGAGAAAGGAATCGAACGGACCCTGAATGGCACCAACCGCGTTCTGCAAAAAGCGCAGCCGCTCTGCCAAATCCTTGTTCTGGCCGATCACGGCACAGCCGCCGACGATGTCGCTATGGCCGTTCAGATATTTCGTCGTGGAATGCATCACGATGTCGATGCCCAGCTCCAGCGGCCGCTGCACGTAAGGCGACGCAAAGGTATTGTCCGCTGCCGTGATGATGCCGCGCTTCTTCGCCAGTGCCGCGATAGCGCCGAGATCGGCCAGTCGCAGCAGCGGATTGGTCGGCGTCTCCACCCAGATCATTTTCGTGTTGGGCCTTATCGCTTTCTCAACTGCGCTGAGATCGCTCATGTCCACGAAATCGAACTGCAATCCGGCGCTGCGCTTGCGCACGCGCTCGAACAGGCGGAACGAACCGCCATAGAGATCGTCGCTCGCGATCACATGATCGCCGCTGTCCAACAAATCCAAAATAGTGGAGATCGCGGCCAGCCCGCTGGCGAACGCATAGCCATGCTCGCCGCTTTCCAGATCGGCGATGCAGCGCTCGAGGGCCTGGCGCGTCGGGTTCTGCGAGCGGGAATATTCATAGCCCTTGTGAACACCGGGCGATTCCTGCGCATAGGTCGACGTCGCATAGATCGGCACCATCACCGCGCCAGTGGTGGGGTCGGGATATTGTCCCGCATGGATCGTGCGCGTGGCGAAGGCCAGGCGATTGCTGCCGGATTTCTCGGTCATGGATTCAGTCTCAGATGGTTGATGAGATCGATGCGCGTGATAAGCCCCACGAACTTCTCGCCTTCCAGCACGATGGCGACTTCGTTGCGCTCGAAGATCGGCGCCAGCACATTCATCTTGTCCGTGACCTGCACGGTCTTGAGACGTGCCGTCATCGCCGTGCGTACCGGGTCCTTGAACTGCTGCGTTCGGAATTCGTCATGGCCTTCGACGTGACTGAGAATATCGTGTTCGTCGAGGATGCCGACGATGCGGCCGTCCTTCACCACAGGCAATTGCGAAACGTCGCCGCTGCGCATGCGGCTGTAGGCGACCATCAGCGTGTCGTCTGGACCAACCGTGACAGTGCCGCCGGAATCGTGATGGCGCGCGATGAGGTCGGAAAGATTGCCTTTCAAATTGCGCCCCGAAAGCCCCTGCTCGATGACCCAATAATCGTTGTAAACCTTGGAGAGATATTTGTTGCCATTGTCCGGCACCAAGGTCACGACACGCTTTGCACGCGTCTGCTCGCGGCAATAGCGCAAGGCTGCGGCGAGCAACGTTCCCGACGACGAGCCGCCGAGGATTCCCTCCTTCGACAGCAGCGCGCGCGCTGTCTCCACGCTTTCCTTGTCGGAAATCGCATAGGCGGTTTTCACGAGAGACAAATCGCAATTGTCCGGAATGAAATCTTCGCCGATGCCTTCGATGGTCCATGAGCCGGGCTCGACCCTCTTTCCGGTCTTCACCAGCGGCGCGAGAATGGAGCCCACTGGATCGGCCAGCACGATTTGCGTCTGCGGCGAAACTTTTTTGAAGAAGCGGCCAATGCCCGTCATCGTGCCACCGCTGCCAACGCCCACGACGATGGCATCAACATTGTGGTCCATCTGTTCCCAAATTTCGGGCGCCGTGCCCTCCTCATGCGCCTGCGGATTGGCGGGATTGGAGAATTGGTTAACGAAAAAGCCGCCCGTCTCCTGCGCGATGCGCTGCGCCACGTCCTGATAATAATCGGGATGGCCCTTGCCGACGTCGGAGCGCGTGATCTGCACGTCCACGCCCATGGCGCGCAGATGCTGGATTTTTTCGCGCGCCATTTTATCCGGCACGATGAGCAGAAGCTTGTAGCCTTTCACCATGCCGACCTGCGCCAGGCCCAGACCGGTGTTTCCCGCCGTCGCCTCGATAATCAACCCGCCGGGCTTCAGGCGCCCGTCCTTCTCCGCCGCCTCGATCATGGATTTGCCGATGCGGTCCTTGATCGATCCGCCGGGGTTCTGATTCTCGAGTTTCACGAAAAGCGTGCAGAGGCCGGTGTCGAAATGCGTCAACTCCACCATCGGCGTGTTGCCGATCAGATCGAGCGCGGATTTCACCGGTTTTGGAGCGGTTGCTTGCATAATGGACTCTTGCGGTTTGCGGGCGGAACATAGCCGGGCGCCGCCCCCAAAAGCCATTGCCTCTGCAACATATCAACCCGCAATAAACAGGCGTATTCGGTGCTGTTCTTGGTCGCGAATTTCCGCTATTTGCGCGCCTGGCTATGATTATCCGTCAGCCGACAAGAGGCGTGTTTGCACGACATTCTGAAAGACCTCGAACGCAAGGTGCTGTGGCTCTCCGCCTGGACGATTCACAACGCCAATCATCTGCGCAAGGAAGAGGACGCGGTGAAGGTGGGCGGCCATCAGGCGTCCTGCGCCTCGGTGACCGCCATCCTAACCGCGCTCTATTTTGCGGTGCTGAAGCCGCAGGACCGCGTCGCCGTGAAGCCGCACGCCTCGCCAGTGTTTCACGCCATTCAATATCTGATGGGCCTTCAGACGCGCGAGAAGTTGGAGGCGTTCCGCGCATATGGCGGCGCGCAAAGCTACCCCTCGCGCACCAAGGACATCGACGACGTGGATATTTCCACCGGTTCCGTCGGCCTTGGCGTGGCGATGACGGCCTTCGCCTCGCTGACGCAGGATTATCTGGCGGCGAAAGATTTGTACGATCCGAACCGTCTCGGCCGCATGATCGCGCTGGTCGGCGATGCGGAGATGGATGAAGGCAACATCTTCGAATGCCTGCTCGAAGGCTACAAACATTCGCTGCGCAACACCTGGTGGATCATCGACTACAACCGCCAGAGCCTGGACGGCGTGATCCGCGAAGGGCTGAAGGCGAAATTCGAAAGCGTGTTCCGCGCCTGCGGCTGGGATGTGGTCACGCTGAAATACGGCCGCAAGATGGAAGCGGCGTTTGCGCGGCCGAGCGGCGAAGCGTTGCGCGACTGGATCGACAATGCGCCGAACGATCTCTACTCCGCGCTCACCTTTCAAGGCGGCAAGGCATGGCGCGCGCGGCTGCATGCCGATCTGGAACGCAATTCGCCGGTCGGAAGGCTGATCGACGATTATGACGACGAGCAATTGTCGGCGCTGATGTGCAATCTCGGCGGTCACGACATCGATCTGTTGATCGACACGTTCGAAGCCATCGATCACGACCGGCCCGTGTGTTTCATCGCCTACACCATCAAAGGCATGGGCCTGCCGCTAGCCGGCCATAAGGACAATCACTCCGGCCTGATGAACCCAGCGCAGATGGGCGAATTCCGCACGCGCATGAATGTGCGCGAGGGCCATGAATGGGATTTCTTCGAAGGGCTGTCGCAGCCGGAAGACAAATTGCGCGAATTTCTGGACGGTGTGCCCTTCTATCGCGATGGCCGCCGCCGTTTCGAAGCGGCGAAGCTGGACGTGCCGGTGCAATTGCCGCTACCAACGGCGACGGAGATTTCCACGCAGGAAGGCTTCGGCCGTATCCTGTTCGATCTGGCGCGCGAGCAGACCGAATTTGCGCGCCGCATCGTCACCACCTCGCCGGATGTGACCGTCTCCACCAATCTGGGCGGCTGGGTGAACCGGCGCGGCGTGTTCGACCGCGCGACATCGGAAGATCGCTTCAAGGAAGAGAAGATCGCTTCCACCTATCGCTGGACGCAAAGCCCGCAAGGCCAGCACATCGAACTTGGTATCGCCGAGAACAATCTCTTCATTGTGCTGGCCGCGCTTGGCCTGTCGCATTCGTTGTTCGGCGAGCGGCTCATTCCCATCGGCACGCTCTACGATCCCTTCATCGCGCGCGGCCTCGATGCGCTGAATTATGCCTGCTACCAGAATGCGCGATTCATATTGGTGGCGACGCCATCCGGCATCACACTCGCGCCCGAAGGCGGCGCGCATCAATCCATCGGTACGCCGCTGATCGGCATGGCGCAGGACGGACTGGCGAGCTTCGAGCCCGCGTTTGTCGATGAACTGGCCGAAATCCTGCGCTGGTCGTTCGACTATGTGCAGCGCGATGCTTCAAAGGAAGTCAGCGGCTTGTTGCACGATGAAAGCGGCGGTGCGGTGTATCTGCGCCTTTCCACTCGTCCACTGGAACAACCCAAGCGCGCGCTCGACGAGGCGCAGAAGAAAGCAATCATCGATGGCGCCTATTGGTTGCGCCCGCCCGGCGCCAATTGCGAAATTTGCATCGCCTATCAGGGCGTGGTCGCGCCGGAAGCGATCGCGGCGGCGGGCTTCCTCGCCGAGGATCGCAACGATGTGGCCGTGCTGGCCGTCACCTCTGCGGACCGGCTGATGGCCGGCTGGCAGGCCGCGAGCCGCGCACGCAGGAACGGCGAAAGCGGCGCGCAATCGCATATCGAAGCTTTGCTGGCCGACCTGCCCGCCTTCACCGGCATCGTCACCGTGCTCGACGGCCATCCGGCGACGCTCTCCTGGCTAGGCGGTGTGCGCGGCCATCGCGTGGCATCGCTCGGCGTCGAGCATTTCGGACAATCCGGCCGCATCGACCAGCTTTACGAGCGTTACGGCATCGACACCGCGGGAATCCTGCGCGCGGCACAGTCACTGGTGAGCGGCCGGCCGCTTCGCTATCTGCGCACGGCAACTAACCTTTCTTGTCACGGCCCGGCTTGACCGAGCCACCCAGCCAGCGCACGACCGTGCGCTGAATAACTTTTCATCGTCTGGATGGCCCGCTTTTGCTGGCCATGACAGTATGAGGAAAGAAAAATCAGGGAGACCACCATGAAACGTCTTGAAGGGCGCGGCGCCATTGTCACGGGCGCGGGAAGCGGCATTGGCCGTGCCACGTCAAAACTATTCGCCGGCGAAGGCGCCAGCATCATCTGCTTCGACAAGACGGACGGCGTCACCGAAACCGTCGCCGCGATCAAGAAATCCGACGGCAACGCCATCGCGATGCAGGCCGATGCGTCGAACGAAGCCGATGTCGCCAAGGCCGTCGATACGGCGATGAAGGAATTCGGCCGTCTCGACGCGGTTTACGCCAATGCCGGAATCTCCGGCGGTATGGACCCGCCGTTCTTTGAACTCACGGCCGAGCATTGGACCAAGATCCTGAACGTCAACCTGATCGGCGTGTTTCTCGCCATCAAACACGCGGCGCGCGTCATGGTGCCGGCTAAGAAAGGCTCCATCATCTGTACCGCCTCGGTGGCTGGCATCCGGTCAGGCGCGGGGCCAGGCCCCTATAGCGCCAGCAAGGCGGGCGTCATCAATCTCGTGTCCACGGCGGCGAATTTTCTCTACGGCACCGGTGTGCGCGTGAACGCGATCTGCCCCGGCATCATCGAAACCGGCATGACCAAGCCGATCTTCGACCGCGCCCGCGAACGCGGCACCGACAACAAGATCGGCCAGCTCAATCCACTGAAACGCTACGGTCATCCCGAGGAGATCGCTGGCGCCGCGCTGTTCCTTGCCAGTGACGACTCATCTTATGTGAACGGCCACGCCATTCCGGTGGATGGCGGTCTGTCGAGTTCGCTGCCCGTCACGGGGAGAGGCTGATATGCGAAAGATCATTCTTGCGAGCGCGGCGCTGGCATTGACCGCCTCGCTAGCCCACGCCGCAAATGCGCCGCACGTGAGTATTGCGCCGGTCGCGAAAACGAACACCACGATCAACGGTCAAAGGATCGCGGTGCCGCCAAATCCGAATGTCGTGGTCACCATAGCCACCTTCCCGCCGGGCGCGAGCCTGGCGGAGCACAAGCATCCCTATCCGCACTACATCTATGTGCTGGAAGGCACGCTCACGATCACGGACACGGATACCAAAAAACACTACACGGCGAAGAAAGGCGACTTCGTCGTCGAAACCAGCAACTGGCACTTCGGCAAGAACGAAGGCAGCGACACGGTGAAGCTGCTCGCCATCGATCAGCTCCCCGACGGCGTGGATTCCAATCGCGTGCTGAAAAACGCGAAGCCTCAGTAACCCATCAGCCGCGCGTAGCGGTCGCGATGATAGGACGCACCGCCGAAGCTCGCTTCCGCGGCGCGGGCGCGTTTCAGATAAAGCCCCGCATCGTGCACATCGGTCATGCCGATGCCGCCATGCATCTGCACCATCTCATTGGACACGAGATGATCCAGTTCGCTCGCCTTGGCTTTCGCCAGCGAACACAGCGCGGGAACATCGTTGGCGTTCTTGTCGATGGCGCTGAGTGCGGCTTCGACGCAGGAACGCGTCAGCTCCAGATCGGTGAACATTTTCGCGGCGCGATGCTGCAGCGCCTGGAACGTGCCGATCACCTGGCCGAACTGCACACGCGTTTTCAGATAATCCAAGGTGGTCTCGAAAGATTGCGCAGCGGCGCCCAGTATTTCGGCGGCGAGGCCGGCGCGCGCGCGGTCCAGCGTGGCATCAAGCACATCGAAGCCATTGTCGACGCTGCCCAGCACCGTGCCTTCCACATTGTCGAAGGTGAGGTTGGCGACGCCGCGGCTATCGACGCTTTTCAATTTCTCGCGCGTCAGGCCCTTGGCATTGCCGGCCACAAGAAACAGCGTGACGCCCGATTTGTCGCCGGCTTTGCCGGAAGTGCGCGCGGCGACGATCAGAAGATCGGCAACGCCGCCATCCAGCACAAAGCTCTTCTTGCCGGAAAGCGTGTAGCCGCTGCCGGATTTCTTCGCGGCGAGTGCGATCTTCTCCGGCGCATGATGGGCGCCCTCGTCCACCGCCAGCGTCGCGACGGCTTTGCCTTCCGCGATCTTCGGCAGCCATTCCTTCTTCTGCGCATCATTGCCCGCGAGCAGAAGCGCCGTCGTCGCGGTAAGCGCGGTGGAGAGCAGCGGCGAGGCGGTGAGCGTGCGGCCGGTTTCTTCCAGCACCAGACCAAGCGTCAGATAGCCCATGCCCGAGCCGCCCAATTCTTCGGGAATGATGATTCCCGCCCAGCCCATCTCGGCCATTTCCTTCCATGCCGCGCGGTCGAAGCCGTCCGCATTGCCGCTGTCGCGCAATTTGCGAAACGCGGTGACGGGCGATTTCTCACTCACCCAGCTCTTCGCCGCATCACGCAGCATGGATTGTTCTTCAGAAAGTACGGCCATGTTCGTTCCTATCCATTTTCGTCTGTGACGCCCGCATCCTTCGACAAGCTCAGGATGCGGGCTTGTGCGCGTCCCTCACCCTGAGCTTGTCGAAGGGCGAGGGGTGCGCGCGCTGCTCATTGATGATCCAGCAACCCCAATATTCTCTTCGCGATGATGTTGTTCTGGATTTCCTGCGTGCCGCCATAGATCGTGACGGCCTTGCCGCCGAGCCAGGCGCGCGTGCTTTCGATTTCCTCGCGCGCGAAGCCCTCGCCTTCCCAACCCAATCCCTGATGGCCCATGATTTCGATCAGAAGCTCGGCGCGTTCCTGCTGCAGCTTCGAGCCCGCATTCTTCATGATCGAGGTCGTGGCGCTGGGGCTCATGTTCGACTTCGCTTCCGCCTGCGCGCGCTGAATGGTGAGCGCGAACGCCTTGGCGTCCATCTGGTGCTGAGCGATGCGCGCGCGCAAATCGGAATCGGCGATACGGCCCTTTTCGTCCGTACCGACATAATGCTTGGCGATCTCATCCACGCCGCGCACATCGCCGCCGCGGCCCGCGCTTCCCCCGCCGCCGGAGCCGAGCCCCGCGCGTTCGAACTGCAAGAGCCGCTTGCCGATGGTCCAGCCGCCGTTCAGCGGCCCCATCAGATTTTCCTTCGGCACCTTCACATCGGTAAAGAAGGTTTCGCAGAACGGCGAATTGCCGCTGATCAGTTTGATGGGCCGCACTTCAATGCCCGGCGATTTCATGTCGATCAGCAGGAAGGAGATGCCTTCATGCTTTTTGGAATTGTCCGTGCGCACCAGGCAGAAGCACCAATCGGCGAATTGCGCGCCGCTGGTCCAGATTTTCTGGCCGTTGACGAGATAATGATCGCCCTTGTCGATGGCTTGCGTGCGCAGCGCGGCGAGATCGGAGCCGGCATTGGGTTCGGAATAGCCCTGGCACCAGCGCACCGTGCCGGTGACGATGCCGGGAACATGGCGCTTCTTCTGGTCTTCGTTGCCGTATTCCAGAAGCGTCGGGCCGAACATCATCACGCCCATTCCGCCGATGGGATTGCGCGCGCCGATGCGGTTCATCTCCTGCGTCAGCACGCGCGCCTCAGCCGGCGTCAGGCCGCCGCCGCCATATTGTTTGGGATAGGTCGGCGTGCCCCAGCCTTTGGCGCCCATGCGTTCAGTCCAGAGCTTGGCATCGCCCGCCGGTTTGACGCCGCCCATCGCCGACAGCGCGACATCGACATTGGCGAGCGACGGCGGGAAATTCTCTTTCAGCCAGGCGCGCACTTCGGCGCGGAATGACTCAAGTGCATCGTCGAGTTTTTCGGCTGCAGACATTTCTCTCTCCCATTCCCGAGCTGTTCTTTCGACAGCTTTGTGTTCGTCTCATGCTTCGACAAGCTCAGCATGAGGGATTTTTCTAGCCCTCATGCTGAGCTTGTCGAAGGGCGAGGGCCTTGCTCACTGATGATCCAGCAACCCCAACACGCGCTTGCTGATCACGTTCAGATTCACTTCGCTGGTGCCGCCTTCGATGGAGTTGCCTTTCGAGCGCAGCATGCCGCGCATGGCCGCGATCTCGGCCGGCGCAAAGCCCTCGCCTTCCCAGCCAAGGCCTTGCGTGCCCATCGCTTCCACCATCAGCTCGCAGCGGTCCTGGTTCAGTTTCGCGGCGGCGTATTTGATGATCGACACCGCCGGGCTTGGCCCCTTCTGCGCCTTGCCCTCTTCCTCGACGCGCCGGATGGTCAGCGCGAAGGCGCGCGCTTCCATGCGGTGCTGCGTGATGCGCGCGCGCAGATCGCCATCGGCAATCGCGCCGTCTTCCTCGCCCACATAATGCTTGGCGACATCTTCCAGCTCGATGCCCGCGCCGCCGCCGAAGCCGCCCGATGAAATGTTCTGCCGCTCATATTGCAGAAGGCGCTTGGCGATTTCCCAGCCGCCATTCAGCTTCCCCACCATCTGCTTTTTCGGCACTTTCACGTCGCTGAAGAAGGTTTCGCAGAACGGCGAATTGCCGCTGATCAATTTGATCGGCCTTGGTTCCACGCCCGGCGTTGTCATGTCGAAGAGCACGAAGGAAATGCCTTCGTGCTTCCTCGTCGCGTCGGTGCGCACGAGACAGAAGATCCAGTCGGCCTGATCGGCGTAAGAGGTCCAGACCTTCTGGCCATTGATGAGGAAGTGATCGCCCTTGTCCTCGCATTTGGTTTTCAGCGACGCCAAATCCGATCCCGCGCCCGGCTCGGAATAGCCCTGGCACCAGCGGATTTCGCCGCGCACGATCTTCGGCAGATATTCTTTCTTCTGCTCTTCATTCGCGTATTCCAGAAGTACCGGCCCCAACATCCAGATGCCGAACGACATGAGCGCCGGCCGCGCCTTGATGCGCACCAGCTCCTGGGTCAACACCCGGGCTTCGTCCTTGGAAAGGCCGCCGCCGCCATATTCTTTGGGCCAGGTCGGCGCGGTCCAGCCCTTGGCGCCCATGCGCTCCAGCCACAGCTTGCCTTCCGGGTTCTTGAACACCGCCTTGCGGCCGCCCCAGATCGAATTGTCGGTGTCCTCGGTGACGGCCACGCTGGCGCCACCGCGCATCGAGGACGGGCAGTTCGCCTCCAGCCAGGCGCGCGTTTCTTGGCGAAAAGTCTCGATGTCGCTCATATCCGTTCCCATACCGCTCCTTCGATTCCTTGCACCAAAAGCGCGCCAAGGCTAGTCCATTTACATCGTCTGTTTGCGCGCAAAGAGGACCCATGAATTTCGTCAGCGACAATGCTTACGGTGCGTCAGCCGAGATTTTGGCAGCGGTAGCCGCAGCCAGCGCGGGCGCGGCGACGTCCTATGGCGACGACACCGTCACGGCACGCGTGCAGGAACGCCTGTCGGAGATTTTCGAGTGCGAGGTTGCGGCCTTTCCGGTGGTGACGGGCACGGCCGCAAACGCGCTGGCGCTGGCGACATTGTGCCCGCCTTATGGCGCGATCTTTTGCTACGCGGAAAGCCATATCGCTGTCGATGAATGCGGGGCGCCGGAGTTTTTCTCGGGCGGCGCCAAGCTGGTCCCGCTTGCGGGCAAGGCTGCGAAGATTACCCCGGAAGCGGTGGGCGCGGCGCTGCCGCTGTTTCGCAGCCCGCCGCACAACCAGAAGCCCTCAGTTATCAGCATCACGCAGGCGACCGAACTCGGCACGCTCTACACGCAAGCGGAAATCGCGGCGCTGGGCGCGCTTGCGCATCGCGAAGGCATGGCACTGCACATGGACGGCGCGCGCTTCGCCAACGCCGTCGCCGCGCTTGGTTGCAAGCCCGCCGACATCACCTGGAAGGCGGGCGTCGATGCGCTCTCCTTCGGCGCCACCAAAAACGGCGCGCTCTGCGCGGAGGCCGTGATCTTCTTCGACAAGGCACGCGCCGCCGATTTCGAATATCGCCGCAAGAAATCCGGCCATCTGCTGTCCAAGACGCGGTTCATCTCGGCGCAGCTCGAAGCCTATCTGCAAGATGGGCACTGGCTGAAGACGGCCGCGCACGCCAATGCACTGACGGCGAAACTCGCGCAGGGACTCGCAGGCATCGAAGGCGCGGAACTGGCGCACAAGGTTGAGGCGAACGAGATTTTTGTGCGCTTGCCCGATGCTAGCGCGGCGCGGCTGCGCGCGGCGGGCGCGCAATTCTACGATTGGGCACCCTCGCAAGGCGGACGCACTCTGGCGCGTCTCGTCCTGTCATTCGCGACGCCGGAAGCGGACATCGAGAAATTTCTGGAAGTGGCGCGGGCGTGACTACAATTGTCATCCCGGCAAGCTCGCGAAGTGAGCGCAAACCGGGACCCATTGTGAAACCGGCTGAATGGATCCCGGACCGCGCAGCTTTCGCCGCGCGTCCGGGATGTCAGGTTCGATTGAGTCTTAAATCCGTCCGATCAGCGTGAATGTGCCCGTCTGATCGATGCCGCCGGTGCCGCCGATGCCGCGCTTGTAATCGTAGTTCACGCCGAGCGACCAAGCGCCAGTCGTCACCGCGATGCCACCGCCGAGCACAAGATTGCCCTGCGACGGATCGGGACCGGTGATGGTGAAGGTCGATGTGGGAACGCTGAGGAAATTCGCCGTCAGCTTCTCCGCGCCGCTGAGGAAGTCGTAGCGATAGCCCGCCCGCAATTCCGGCTGCAGGTAGAAGATGCCGAAATTCAGATCCTGCCGCAGATCCGCGCCGACAAAGCCGCGCAGCGAATTAGCGTAGCTCTGCCGCACACTTAGATCGAAGCCGTCGGTTAGCGGCGTCGTAGCGTTGTTGTTGCTTTCGGCATAGCCCTCTTCGCGCATGGTCAGGCCGTCGATGCTGATCTGCGGAATGAAAACCGTGCCGCCGGAATTCGCGATGAAGCCGGTGGTCAGGCCGCCTGCCAGGAATTCCGTGGCGCGCTTGCCCTCCGCGGTGCGCGAAAACGTCGTGCCGCCCGGCAGATCGATGTTCAGGAAGCGCTTGCCGTCCAGCGTGCCGTAACCGGCGCTCAGCTGCGAATCGAAGAACATGCCCTTGCCGCGCCAGTCGGTATAGCCGGTGAACATGTACCATTCGGAGTTCGTCGTGCTGTCGCGCGGCGATTTCTCGGCGGTGTCGCCGGAGAAGAACGTGAACGCGCCGCCATAGCGGCCATCCGTCTTGTCGCCCGTGTCCATACCCATGACGAAGCCGAAGCCGGTGTCATTGTAGCCGCCCGACGTGACTTTCGAACTTACGTCGATGCGCTGGGCGAACTCCTGGCCCCAGAGCGTGGCTTCGCCGTCCTGACCCGCATACATGCGCAACGCGCGCTGGCGCGCGCCGACCGGGCCTGTCGCCTGATCGGTGAGCGAGATGCCGATAGCGCGAGAGGCGCCCGTCACGTCCGGCGCGAATTCGGCGTAGATGTCCTGATAGATTTGCTGGCCCTGCGCCTGAATATTGGCACCCGTCAAACCCAAACCGGCGGAAACCACGGCCCCGCCGAGCGGCCCGTCATTGGCGAGCGCCTGATTGGCAAAGGGAAACATTGTCGCCGCATAGCCGGTGAGCCCTATGGAGTTTGCCGCTGTGCATGTCGCACTGCCCGCGATGACGACGGCGCATTTTGGCGTCAGCGAAAGAACAAGCTGCGAATTGGTGGCGGTATTGACTTCGGCGACGTTGCCGCTGAACAGAAAGGGAATGCCCGCCGTGATGTCGTTCTCGATGGCCGCCGGATCGACGATCTGCAACTGACCCAGTGGCGCATTGAAGATCACAAATTGCCCCGGCGTCTGATTGCTCGCCGAAATGAAACTGCCATAGGCGATATTCAGATTCGAATTGTGCTCGAGTGTGATGGAGGTGGAGGCGTCGACGATGGGGCCGACATTGCCCGCGACCGCGGTGTTGAACGGCTCGGCAAGGGTAAGACCGAGTGTGCCGCCACCCTTAACGTCGAGTGTGCTGACTTCCAAACCCGGGCTCGTGCCGGGTGGCAGCGCGGTGCCGACGCTGCTGCCGCCATCATTGGTGTTGACGAGGCCGTTATTGCGAACATTCAGTGTTGCGGCGCTGGCGATGGTGATGGCGATGGAGCCACCATTCTCTTCCAGGATGTTGCCGCTCACGAAAGAATTGTTGTTCAGGGTCAGCGTGTCGTTGCCGCCGCCGAAATTGATCGTTTCACTGCAGGTAGCGCAGGAAGACCCGATGGACGCCAGGCTGGCCGGCGCGGCGCCGAGGATGATTGTGTCGTTGCCCTGACCCAGAAGAACGTCGCCGCCGATGGTGCCCGAATCGTTGATCGTGATGTTGCCCTGCGCCTGACGCAGATCGAGCGCGATCGCGACCTGATTATTGTTGTCCAGAGCGGTCGTTCCATTGGTATTCGTCGCGCTCGCCGTCGCGGTGATGCTGCCGCTATTGACGATGTTCAGCAGCGTGCCGGAATTGTCGAGGACTGCCCAGGCCGAGAGATTTGCGATCGTCGGATCGCTGCTCGAGGCGCTCGCGGAAATCGTGCCCGCATTGTTGAGCGAAGGCACGTTCGCATACTGGCCGATGCTGAGCGCCGTGACGAGCGCCGGCGCCGCGCCGGTTTCGCTTGCGGTGATCTTGGCGGGCGCGGATTCGTTGGCGTTGATAAAGGCATAACCTTGTGAGCTGTTTGCCAGGGTGGTGTAGCCTTGGATCGACACGCCGGAGACCATCGTTGTCGCGATGGCGGCGCTGGTGTTGGTCGCCGTTGCGCTGATCGTGCCGGCGTTCACGAAGCCATGGCTCAACGTCACTTCTTCCGCGGCGACGCCATTATTGCCCACGCCTGCGATGGTGATGGCGGATGCATTGTCGTTGGCATTGCTGGGCACCCCGCTGATTGCACCGCGATTGAGGAAACTGACCGTGCCAAAGGCGCCCTGCGTGTCGGTGTAGCCGCCGATCGTGATCGGAACGGCTCCGAGGCTCTGAAAGCCGGGCGTGATTTCAACGGTGGACACATTGCTCAATCCGTTGATGGCAGCGGCGATCGTGGCATCGGTCGCATTTGCCGGGCCTGCATTGTAGATGCCGCCCGTGACGTTGCCGGACACGATCAATGCCGAGCCGCCTTCCGGATTTCCCGTTGCCGCAGCGGTAGAGGCCGTGTTGTCGCCTTCCGCCGTGAGGTTGCCAAAGTTGGTGAAGGCGCCGTTCAGCGTGCCAAGAATTTCGAGGCCCTGCGCACCCGCGCCCGTCGTTATGACGGAACCACCCTGCGCGATGGTGAGCGTGCCGTTCATGGTACCGGCAATATCGACGCCGTTGACGGGCGTGACGCCCGTTAGGGCGGTCGCGCTTGTCGAGGTCACCAGAATCGCGCCGCCGATGCTGATATTTCCGTTCAGCGTATCACCCGTGGTCAACTGGATGCCGGTCGAACCGTCGCCTTGAACCTGCAGAGTCGATCCAGACAGCACCGTGACGGCGGTGGGTGTCGTGAGTGTGGGAAAATTCGTCGTGTCGACAAGGCCGGTAAATGTTCCGGTGGTGGTGGCGGCCGGATTGCCGATCAGGATGCCGATCTTGTCGTTGCCGCTTCCGGACAGGTTGATGACGCCAGCATCGATGACTTCGCCGGTGTTGCCGGCCGTGTCGAGCTGAACGCCGACGGCGCCCGTCGTGTTGGTGTAGGTGATGCCTCCGCCGGCGGTCAAAATATTCACGGAGTTGCTGCTGTTGACCTCGATCGCGGGCGCGGTGGACGTGTTCGAGGACGATGGAATGACGACCGACCCATTTGTGTCGATGGTGATGTCCCCATCGGTCGATGTCTGCTGCGGGGTCGTCACCTTCGTCGTAATGTCGGTCTGGGCGTAGGCAGGCCCGGAAAGCAAAGCAACCGTTGCGGCGGTCAGCATTAGCGCGCGCTTGTACACGTGAACCTCATATAGCGTTTCGTAAGCCGGTGATGGCGGGCCCGGCCACTCGAAGGGCCCGCGCCCTACGCCGCGACAACACCCCAGGAGCGTCCGCAGTCGGGGCACATTAGCCAGATTTTTGCGGCCGATGCTAGCCCGTAAGTCTCCTGTCCGGCTCATTTTTTTCTTTTTAGTCAGGCATTAGCGGGTTATCGTCAGAATGCCGCGCAACAGGGAATTCAACCTAAAACAGGTCCATTGGTTACCGGGATGAGCCAAGTCCGCCGCATCAGCTTTTCCAAGCTCACGCAGAAGCAGGCTGCGAGCGCGGTCGCGCGCCACGAAATGCTCTCTGCCGGGCGAATCGGCGGCGCCCGCGCCGTCTTCGCCTTTTGCGATTTGTCGGGCCTGGATCTTTCGGGCCGCAACCTCTCGAACGCCGACTTCACCGGCGCGCTGCCGGAGGAAACCAATCTGGCCGGCTCGCGCCTGGATTCGGCCAGTTTCTTCGGCGCCGATTTGCGCCGGGCCAATCTGGCGGGCGCCAGCATGAAGCGCGCGGATATGCGCGGCGTATCCTAGCGCGGCGCCAATCTGATCGGCGCCGATCTTTACGAAGCCGATTTGCGCGAAGGCACCATCGCGGAGAAAGACCGCTTCGGGAATCTGCGCGTGATGCAGCACGACATCGGCGAGTCCGAACTGCCCGACGCGCTTCTCAGCTCGGCCAATCTCGAACGCGCCAAAATGTCGGGTGCGATGGCGATACAGGCCGGTTTCACCGACGCCATCATGCGCAACTGCAAGCTGACGCGCGCCAATCTGCGCTCGGCCAAGCTCACCGGCGCCAATCTGGAGAATGCGGACCTCTCCGGCTGCACACTCGCGGGGGCGGATCTGTCCGGCTGCATTCTGGTCGGTGCGCAAATGTCGAGCACCATTCTCGACGGCGCCGACATGACGGGCGCGCTATTCGCGGCGCCCACAGCGGACCCGGAAGGCTCGCTCATCGAATTGCTCAACGCGCATTCGCGCTGGGCTGAAACCGATGGGCGCGAGGGAAAGCCCGCCGATTTCACCGGCATGGATTTGCGCGAATTGAAATCGCTGGCGCACCGCCCGCTCACGGCCCTGATCGCGCCCGGCGCCATGCTCTATGGCCTCGACCTCGAAGGTGCATCCTTGCAGGGCAGCAATTTCGCCGGCACCGATCTGCGCGCGGCGCGTCAGGGCAGTGCGGATTTGCGCGGCGCCAACTTATCAGGCGCGAAACTCAGCAACGCCGATCTGCGCGACGCGCTTCTCGGCCCGCTGCTCATTTCCGGACAGCGCCTGCTGCCGGCCCGTCTCGATGGCGCCGTCGCGCGCTATGCCGATTTTCGCGGCGCCGACATGCGCCGCGCCAAGCTGAGCAATCTGGATCTGTCCTATTCCAATCTCATCGATGCGGATTTGCGCGACTGCGAGCTGGGCGGCGCGATCCTCGCGGGCGCAAAACTGCCGACGATGCTCGGCGAAGGTTTTTCGCACAACACCGCGAAGGGCGTGGCGTAGCGCTCAACTGCTACACATCCGAACGATCTATCCTCAGAAACGTTCTACGCTTCCGCGCGCGCCACTCTCGCATCGGGCACGCGCTGGCGGATGAACTGGCCCAGGCGGTTGAGCGAAATCCGTGCCTCGGGCACATAGGCGCTCGCCTGAAAAACATGCTGCATGCCGTCATAGATTTCGACGCTGACCGGCACGCCCGCTTCGGCGGCGCGGCCGCCGAGCCGGCTGGCATCATCGCGCAAGATTTCCAGACTGCCGGCATGCACCATGATCGGCGGAAATTCGTGGAATTTCGCATAGACCGGCGAAGCATAAGGATCGGTCGGGCTCTGCTTCTTCAGATAATGCCGTGCGCTCATGAACAGCAATTCCCAGGACAGCGCCGCGTCGTTGCGTGCGTTCTGCAACATCGACCAGCCGGTGAGCGAAAGATCGGCCCATGGACTCATCGCAACGCATCCCGCCGGCATCGCAAGCCCCGCATTGCGGATGGCGAGCAGACAGGCAAACGCAAGACCGCCGCCCGCGCCGTCTCCCGCCAGCACGATCTGCGAAGCGGACAATCCGCGCTGCAGCAGATGACGATAGGCGTCGATGCCGTCGCGCAGCCCCGCAGGAAAGGCAAAATCGGGCGCCAGGCGATAGGCGACGGAAAACGCGTTGGCCTGCGCCGCGCTGCACAGCCGCGCGATCAAGGTGCGATGCGTCTCGGGCGAACCGGAGACGTAGCCGCCGCCATGGAAATAGAGGATCAGCCGGTGGGCCGCCGCGCCATCCACACGCACCCATTCGCCCTTCACCGGCCCGATCTGCGCCGGCTCGAAAATCGCGTCGTTGGGGACGGGGCCGAAACGTTCGGAGAAATATTCGAACTGGCGGCGCAATTCGTTGGAATCGGTTTCTGCGCCGACCGTGCGCGGACGCGACAGGCGCGTCAGGCGGCCAAACAATGCGCTTTGCCAACTCGGCATGAAATCGAATCTCAATTGGAAATCGGCGCAACGATAGGACCAAAGCCATTGCGGCCCAAACGAAAAAGCCGAACGCCGTTAAGGCGCCCGGCTTTCTCTTACGCTTTGCCCGAAGGTCTTAGGCGGCTTTCGCCTGGCCCTCGATGGTCTTCAGCTCCGGCGCATTGATGGCAATGCGGCGCGGCTTCTTCTCTTCGGGAACGATCTGCTCCAGCGCGATGTGCAGCAAGCCGTTCTCAAGCTTCGCACCGCGAACCTCGACATGGTCGGCGAGCTGGAAGCGGCGCTCGAACGCGCGGCCGGCGATGCCCTGATAGAGCACGCTCTTGCCTTCGCTCTGCGCGGCTTCGTGCTTGCCGGCGACAGTCAAGACGCCGTCGCGCACTTCGACGGTTAGATCCTTCTCGGCAAAGCCAGCGACGGCAACGGTCACGCGGTAGGCATTCTCGCTGGTGCGTTCGATGTTGTAGGGCGGGTAGGACTGGGCGGCGTCGTACTGGGACACCTGGTCCAGCGTGTCGAACAGACGGTCGAAACCGACGGTCGAGCGGAAGAGCGGGGAAAAATCGAATCTCATGGTCAAACCTCCAAAAAGCGTTTGGGTCTGGCCTTGCCCACCATGGGCCAAGGCCGCTTTTACCGCCCGGCCGCCATTTGGCCGCCCGGACAATCCCTAGGTAGGAAGCCCCTTTTGGCGCTTCAAGAGGGCAAGTGCCAGGGAACTTTTCGTCAAAAATTGTAGTCACGCGCGATTGTCATCCCCGGCGAGTGCGAGCGTCAGCGAGCGAGAGGGAAGGGGATCAGGTTCAACACAGCGCGAATGCGTCGGGATAATCTCAATGCGAAATTTTTGAGGCCGTCCGGTTTCGATGCCTGGATCCCCTTTCCTTCGCGTTGCTGAAGGAACGCTCAGCCGGGGATGACAAGCGTGTTCGTGCTGAAAATTATATCGGCCAAGGCCCGCGCACGACTACGCCGCTTCGCCTTCGCGGATGCGTTCGAGGCGGTGTTGCTGGGTGAGATAGGCCTGCGCGGCGCCAGACTGGAACAACTCGCGGTCTTCTTCCTCATCCGTTACCGGCGTGAGTGCGGTGTCCATATAGGCGAAGCGGTTGGGATCGCCGCGGATCGCCAGATATTTGCGGCGCAATCCGAAATAGAGCGAGCCCCATTGCCACAGCTTTGAAATCGTCTCGGCATAATAGGCCGGATAAAAGCGCCACGCCGAAACGATGGGAAAACCCGGACGCCGTGCGCGGCGGAAGCGCCGCCGCAGCAAGCCGCTCTCCAGTGGATGAATCTTTTCGATCTTGATGCTGCCGGTGAACCAGGTGATCAGAAACAGCGCGTTGCTGACATTGCCGCGCGTGGCGGCGGTGCGCTTCATGATCGTCTCGATGTGGTCGGTCGTGTAATAGCGCTCCCACGCCATGCGATAGGCCTTGTTCCATTCCTCCGGCGACATGCGCTGATGCGTCGTGCAGAGATGGTTGAGATCGTATTTGTTGAGATCGGGATCGAGCGGCGCATCCGCCTTCACCAGTTTCAGGTGATCCTCCGAGCCCGGCAGCGGCGTCAGATAAAAGAACTCCAGCATATCGACGGGCAGCTCGCGCTTGATCACGTCGATTTCGTGCATGATGGATTCCAGCGTGTCCGCCGGAAAGCCAAGGATGTAACCCGCATAGGTGAGGATGCGCGCCTGCTTCCACGCCAGCAGCATCTTGCGATATTCGGTGATTTTGTTCTGGCGCTTCTTGGCGCCCATCAGGTTCTCGGGATTGATGTTCTCCAGCCCGATGAAGACGCGCTTCACACCGGCGCGGGCGCATTTGTCGATGAAATTCGGGATGCGGTGGCACAGCGTATCGACCTGGATGATGACGCTGATCTTCATTTTCTCGACTTCGCGCAGCATTATGAGGCGATCGAGGATGGCTTCCCAATCTTTGTTGCGCGCGAAATTGTCGTCGGTGATGAAGAAGCTGTGCAGTCCCTGCGCCGCGTTGGCGCGAACGATCTGCTCGATGTCTTCCGGCGAGCGGCGGCGCGATTTGCGCCCCTGCACATTGATGATGGTGCAGAACGAGCACTGATAGGGGCAGCCGCGTCCGGCATCGAAGCTGGTGACGCCGCCGGCCGTGCGCATCACGCGGTTGGCGACGAGAATGGGAATCGGCGCGCCGTCGATGGACGGCAGATCGTCCATGAAATTGTAGAGCGGCTTGAGTGCGCCGGCTTTTGCGTCCAGCAGCACTTCGTCGAGCCTGCCCTCTTCCGCCTCGCCCGCGAACAGCGAAAGTCCCATCGCCTTGGCTTCGTCTAGGCCAGCATCCTTGCCGGCCAGCATGCTGATCGTGCCGGAGACATGAAAGCCGCCGATGCCGACCTGGATTCCGCGCGCCCGCAAGGGACGCGCGATGTCGAGTGCGCGGGGAAACTGGTTGGATTGCACGCCGACCAGCATCACCATACCCATGTCGGCCGCTTCGATCAGTTTGGCGATTTTCTCGGGGCGGATCTGGGTGTTGGTTTCGTCCAGCGCATGGATCTCGAGTTCCACATCGTCGCCGAGCACGCCGCGGCGCGCGCAATCGTCGGCAAGCCCATAGACTGCGGCCAGCGAATTGGAAGGGATCGCCGAGCGGTACCATTGGATGACATAGCCGTAATCGTCGTAATGCGACGGCTTGACCAATATCAGGCAAAACCGGCGTTTTTGCGCCATACAGCAGACCCCGAAGCTAACAAATTGATAGCTAAAGCGTAATCGTTCTGCCGCTTTTTAGCAATCAACCGTGCCGGGTTCAGCTCCAGAACAGCCAGTGATTGAGATGCGAGAGTCCGAGGCCGAAGAACAGCCCCATCAGCGAGTAGATGAAAATATCGACCGCCAGATGCGTCACTTTCAGGCCGAGTTTTTCCTGCACCAATGTAAAGAACCAGCCGCCCTCTTCCTTGTTCTGCGGATTGCGCCAGCGCCCGGTGCGGATCAGCGATTCCAGATTGTTGAGCACGCAGGAATTCTTGTTCACGCGCCATTGCAGAACGACGAGCGGAATGAAGAAGACGTAGAACCATAGCAGCGGCCGGATCGGATAAGCCCAGCCCGTCACGATGTACCCCATCGTCACGAAGTGATGATAAAAACAGGTCTGGCCCAGCGTGTCGCGTTTTTGCGGCGTTTCGGGCAGCGCCGAATCCAGAATGTCGGTTTCTTCGGGTTGGGTCGCGCTCATTCGACATGCGCCTTCAGATAGGAGCCGATACGCGCGACGGCATCGCGCCCTTCGGACAGGATCGGATGGAAGAAGTGCCAGACATGCATCATGCCGGCCCAGCTCTCGGCCAAGACTTGAACGCCCGCATCTTCGGCGCGCGTCTTCCATTGTGTGGTATCGCTGTAAAGTGCTTCTTCCGTTCCGACTTGCAGCAACAAAGGCGGTAAGCCTTTGAGATCGGCGAAGAGCGGTGACGCCAATGGTGTCTTCGCGTCCTTGCCGCCGAGGTAAGCCGCCGCCATCTGATCGAGGCCGTCCTTGGTGATCATCGGATCGCGCGCCAGGCGCGTGCGATAGGCTTCGCCGCCCTGGCTGAGATCGGCCCAGGGCGAAATCGCCACGGCGCAGGCCGGCATCTTCAATCCCTTGTCGCGCGCGGCAACAAGCGTTGCGATGGTGAGGCCGCCGCCGGCGCTATCGCCCGAGATGCAAAGTCTTGCCGCGCGAATGCCGGAGTCGATCAACCCTTTATAGACGGCGACCGTGTCATCGATTGCGGCGGGGAACGGATGTTCCGGCGCCATGCGGTAGTCGGGCGCGAAGACACTCAATCCGCTGGCTTCGCTGAGCGCCGCGATCAGATGGCGATGCGATTTGGGCGAGCCGATCACATAGCCGCCGCCATGCAGATAAAGAAGTGCCGCGTCTTTGCGCGCGCCTTTGGCGCGGACCCATTCGCCCTTCACGCCGCCGATGGTCGCGGGTTCGACCTGCGTGCCGTCGGGTACCGGAAAGAAATCGCCCAGCGCATCCATGCGCGCGCGCTGGCCCGCGATGTCCGGCTCCACGTCCGGCGCGTTGGATTTGAGAAATGCGAGCACGCTCGCGCGATCCGATATTCCCACCCGGCTTTCCCCCGTAACGCTGCGGCACATTAGAGCCAGCTTTGGCTTCCCGCCAATGGCCCAAAATCCAGTGCGTCTGGGAGTTGTACCGGTTAATGACAAATGCTCATATTCGCCCCGCGCGGGCTTTGCCGGACGCCCGAGGGGCGGCGGAAAGCACGCCGGTGGGAGCCGGATTCAAACGGAAGGGACGACTAATGGCCTCGGAACAGGTTCAACAGATCATCAAGCAGATGGGCGACACGCTCGGCGCGAATTCGGGTCTCGGCGGCACGCTGAAATTCGATTTCGGCGAGCCCGGCAGCGTTCTCATCGACGGCAAGTCCACGCCGAACACGGTCACGGACGGCGAAGGCAAGACCGCGGACACGACCATCAGCGTCAAGCTCGACGACTTCGAGAAAATGGTGAAGGGCGAACTCGACGGCACCAGCGCCTTCATGCAGGGCAAGCTGCGCGTGGCCGGCGATATGGGCCTCGCCATGAAGCTCGGCCCGGTTCTGGCCAAGGCGCGTGGCTGATCTGAAGTCGCGCGCGTGAACGCTTCAGGCGCGCGTTTCATTTCGATCAGCGAGGGCAAGCGCCTTCGTACGCAAGTGTTCGACGCCGCGACGGGGGCAACCCCGCGCGGCGTTTGCGTTTTGCTACACGGCCAGACCGAATTTATCGAAAAATATCTGGAAGTGATCGGCGAATTAAACGCGCGCGGCTTCACCGTCGCGACCTTCGACTGGCCGGGACAGGGCGGCTCGTACCGCCTGTTGCCCGATGTGCTGAAAGCGCATATCGGCGATTTTCGCGAATATGAAAACGCGCTGTGGCTGTTCATGGATCAAATCGTGAAGCCACTCGGCGGCAAGCCGCCGGTCATTCTGGCTCATTCCATGGGCGGGCACATGGCGCTGCGCGCGCTGCACGACAGGCCGAACACTTTTCGCTGCGCGGTGCTGACGGCGCCGATGCTGCGCGCACTGACGCGCGGTTATCCGCGCTGGCTCGCCAATCTGATGTGCCGCATGCAGAACCTGCTCGGCAAGTGCACCGACTGGATCTGGGGCATGCATCTGCGCGATCCCTATTTTGTCACCTTCGACACGCAATTGGTGACGACCGATCGCGCGCGTTATCAGCGCACGCAGGATTTTCTGAAAGACCATCCCGATCTCAGATTGGCGGGACCGACATGGGGCTGGCTGCAAGCCGCCACGCGCTCGATGGCTGAAGTGATGGCGCCGGGCTACGCGCAAGCGATTTCGACGCCGGTTCTGTTGTGCGCGGCGGGCAAGGACCGCATCGTCAATGTCACCGCTGAATACGAATTCGTCGCGCACCTGCCGCATGGCGAACTGCTTGACCTCAAAGACGCCGAACACGAAATCCTTATGGAAAGCGATCCTATCCGCGCGCGCTTCTGGCAAGCATGCGATACGTTTGTGGGGAAGTACGTTTAGGGCGTTGGCCCGCTTTTGCGGGCCATGACAGGTTTGGGTTTGGTGTTACGTCTTTCTTGCAAACCACCGCGCCGCATACGCGATCGGCGGGCCGAAGAGGAACGTGTTCGCGGCGAGGTTGGCGTAGAAGAAGTGGGAACCGAACGGTGCGGCTTTCGCGTGGCTCAGCGGCACGACCACGAAGGTCATGAACAGATTGACCGCCGCGCCGAACAGAAGCCCCATCGGCAAAGGCCGCTCGATGAGCACGGGCAACCGCATGCTGGCGAAGCAATACACGACCGCGGCCACCACCGAGATGAATTCCTGCAGGAACGCGCTGAGCAGCGCGGTCTGCATGCCTCCATCGACCGCAGCCTTGTGTCCGATCAATCCACCGCCGATGGCGTGCAACACCTGATCGGGCTGCGCCTGAAAGATCACGCAAGCCGCGCCGATATCGACCGCGCCTGCGATCAATCCGCCGGCAAGGGCGGCCAAAACTGCCGTTCTGAAACTGAGCATGCCGCATCCCCTTGAGCATCCGCGAGCCTGCCAGCCGTGACGCCGGGCACGGAATCACTTTCCGTGTGAGCGGTCCGCATTTCTGATAGACTTTAGTGATCGAGCGGCGCGCAACGCCGCGTGGCGTATCGGGGGCTATAATGAGAACCACGCTTTTGACCGCCGGCATCGCGCTGCTGGCGATGACAATGACTGCCGCACACGCCGATGACAGTTGGAAAGGGCCCGGCTGGTATCAGGTTTTCGACGACGGTCACGGAATTGTCATGATCTGGTCAGGCACTTATCCCGATGAAGCCGCGTGCACAAATTACGTGAAGCAGAAATTTGCCGACCAGGCCTATGTCCAGAGCATGATCGTGAAATATGGCGATCCGCAGGTCTGGTCGTTCAGCTGCCCCTATCTCAAAGAAGATTTGCCGGACTGAGGTGTGACAAGCCGCTTGAACATGCGACCCATGAACGCGTTAACGCCGCGGCCTTGGGGCGTATTGCTCATCGCGAATTTCTTCGCTGTGACGACCTGCAACTTTTGAGTGTCGGAATGGCGCTTCTGTTTCCGGGATCAATCATGGAAGCGGTCTGGCGCCTCTATCCGGCGCTGCGCGCGTTGTTGATGCCATAACGCTCATGGTTTGGGCCGGGATTTCTGGCGCTCGCGATCGCAATGGCATCGGCAAGCACTGGATGTTTTCCAAAGCTTCGCTGGGGCTGGTGGCTGTCGGTTGCGATCTTCGCCGTCAATGGTTTGAGCGATGCCGCACAAATATTGATGGGTCGATTCCTCGAAGGGGGAGTTGGGGTCGCCGTCGCAGACGCGATTCTCTTCTATCTTGCTCGGCCCGACGTGCAAGGAGCATTCCGGTGTGACCGTCTGATAAACTATCAGCTTATAATCCTTCTTTTATATCAATATCTTAAAAATATTTCTAGGTTCTGTTCACATCCAAGGTGTTATTATCCTAATTTTTGTCCATGATGGAAGATAGACAGCGCGGTGTGGGTCCGGCGAACCAACCCTTAGACATCGATCCCTTCGCGCTTCTGGACGCGGACCTTTGGGAGACCAGCACGCTGCTGCGCGATTGCGCGGCTATCGCGCGGGATGCGGACTGGGCGATCAACTGGCGCTTGAGCGCATGACCGCTGCCGCCCAGCTTGCCCGCGCCTCCACGCAGATCGGCAAGGTACTCGCCAGCGGCAAGCCCGAAACGGCGAAGCCCAAGGCATCGCCCGGTCGACAGTCCTTTTACGCGCGCGAAAATTTTTCGAAAACAACCCGGACAGCGCTTTGAACAAAGGCGGCGTGCGGCAATCGCAATGCATTCAGAAGCGGGCTTCACACGGCGGAACTGAAAGCCTTCCGCGCCCGCATCCGCGCGCATCTGAAACGCGTGCGGCGCAATCTCGCCTTCGCGAAAGCGCAGATCGCGCTAGCCCGCGCCTTTGAGGATGGCGACGGCCTGCGCGTGGGCGCGGCAGTCGCCCGCCGCGATCACGCTGGCGCCGTTGGTGAAAGGCTTTCCGTCCCAGTCGGTGACGATGCCGCCCGCGCCTTCGATCACCGGAATCAGCGCCGCCACATCCCATGGCGCTAGACGGCCCTCGGCGACAATGTCGATAAAGCCCATCGCCAGCAGCGCATAGGCATAGCAGTCGCCGCCGAAATAGCTCATGCGCGCGGCGTTGCAGAGTTTCTCGAAGGCGCTGCGCTGGCTGCGCGAGAAATGCGCCCAGGGATGCGTGGTCGAAACGACCGCGGTGGCAAGCGACGCGCAGGCGCGCACTTTCAAAGGTTCGCGCGCCTCCGGCGTGATCATTTCCGATTTGCCGTCATGGCCGATGAAGCGTTCGCGCAACACCGGCTGGTCGATGATGCCGAGAATCGGGCGCGTGCCGTCATGCAGCGCAATCAAAGTGCCCCAGGTGTGGCGGCCGGTGATAAAAGGCCGCGTGCCGTCGATCGGATCGAGGATCCAGGTGTTGCCGCTGGTGCCCGCTTCATGGCCCCGCTCTTCGCCCAGAATGCCGTCCGTCGGCCGCTCGGCATGGATAAGCTTTCGCATCGCGTCTTCCGCGCCGCGGTCAGCTTCGGTCACGGGGTCATACATCGGCCGCGGCCCAGTCGCGCCCTTGTCGATCACCGCGATCTGCTTGCGGAAAAAGGGACGCACTACGGTACCCGCTTCGTCGGCCAGACGATTGGCGAAAGCGAGTGTGGCGGGGTCGATTGTCATGGAGTCCTCTTATCAGGGCGCGGCCCTAAATCCACCTCCCCTGCGGTGGAAAAAAAGGATTCACGCGGAGTTTCTACAATTTCTCACACAGAGGCACAGAGCCACAGAAGGCGGCCGCATCGCGTGTGGCGTTTTCAGGCAAGGTCCCGGCGCGCAAAGCGCGCCAAAAATCAATCCCATAGCCCAATACGAGCGCGGACGCCTTCTGTGGCTCTGTGCCTCTGTGTGCGATCCTTTCTTCTCCGCGACTCCGCGCCTCCGCGTGGAAAAACCCTCTATACTGAGCACTGGATTATTGAAGGAGATTTTCATGAAAAGCGTTGTCGTCACCGGTGCATCCACCGGAATCGGCTGGGGCTGTACGAAAGTTCTGATCGCCAAGGGCTTCAAGGTTTACGGCAGCGTGCGCAAACAGGCGGATGCGGATCGCTTGTCGAAAGAGTTCGGCGCGAATTTCGTGCCCCTGCTGTGCGACGTGACGGACACGGCGGCGGTTCGCAAGGCGGCCGACCAGGTGGCTCGCGCGCTGGGCAACGAGACGCTGGCAGGCCTCGTCAACAATGCGGGTATCGCGGTGGCGGGGCCGCTGCTCTATCTCGATGTGGACGAACTGCGCCAGCAACTCGAGGTGAACGTGACGGGTCAGCTGATCGTCACGCAAGCCTTCGCACCATTATTGGGCGCGGATGTTTCGCGTCACGGCGGCAAGGGCCGCATCGTGATGATCACCTCTGTCGGCGGGCGCAACGCAAACCCTTTCATGGGGCCGTACAACGCGTCGAAATTCGCGCTTGAAGGATTGTCGGAATCGCTGCGCCGTGAATTGATGATCTTCGGCATCGACGTGATCGTGGTGGCGCCGGGCGCGGTCGCCACGCCCATCTGGGACAAGGCCGATCAGGTCGATGTCTCGCGTTATGCCAATACGATCTATGCGGCGTCGCTGAACAAGATAAAGCAATTCATGATCACTATGGGGCGGCAGGGATTGCCGTCGGAGAAGATCGGCGCCGCCGTCTGGAAGGCGCTGACCTTGCGCAAGCCCAAGGTGCACTACACCGTGACGCCCGATCCGCTGCAGAACTTCATGACAACGCATCTGCCCAAACGCACCGTGGACAATATCGTGGCGGGACGGTTGGGATTGAAGAGGAAGAGCGCATAAACAAAAATGCGTTATTCCACTTCCGCCTTGGCGCGCTTGCGCAGATGCGGCAGCAAGGCGCGCTTGCGCAAGCGGATGGATTGCGGCGTCACCTCGACGAGTTCGTCGTCTTCGATATAGGCGATAGCCTGTTCGAGGGTCATCGGAACGATGGGGGTCAGCCGTACCGCTTCGTCTTTCGACGTGGTGCGGATGTTGGTGAGCTGCTTGGCTTTGAGCGGATTGACGTCGAGATCGTTGTCACGCGAATGCTCGCCGATCACCATGCCCTGATAGATCTTGGTGCCGGGAATGACGAACAGCTTGCCGCGCTCTTCGAGATACCACAATGCGTATGCAACGGTCTCGCCGTCGCCGGTGGAAACCAGAACGCCATTGCGCCGGCCTTCGAGCGTGCCTTTATAGGACGCATAGCCATGGAACATGCGGTTGATGACGCCGGTGCCCCGCGTGTCGGTCAGGAATTCGCCGTGATAGCCGATCAACCCGCGCGATGGCGCGAAGAACACCAATCGCGTTTTGCCGGCACCGGTCGGGCGCATGTCCTGCAACTCGCCCTTGCGCATGGAAATCTTCTCGATCACCACGCCGGCATAGGGATCGTCAACGTCGATGGTGACTTCCTCGATCGGCTCCAGCTTTTCGCCGGTCTTGGGATCGGTCTGGAACAGAACGCGCGGCCGCGAGATGGAAAGTTCGAAGCCTTCGCGGCGCATCTGCTCGATCAAAACACCAAGCTGCAATTCGCCGCGACCGGCGACTTCGTAAGCGCCCTCGCCGGTTTCGCTCACCTTGATGGCGACGTTGCCTTCGGCTTCACGCAGTAAGCGGTCGCGGATCACGCGGCTCTGAACCTTCTCGCCTTCGCGGCCTGCGAGCGGCGAGTCGTTGACCGAGAGCGTGATCGCCAAAGTCGGCGGATCGATCGGCTGCGCCTGGATTGGAATTTCGACATTGATGTCGCAAAGCGTATCGGCAACGGTTGCACGCGGCAGACCCGCGATGGCCACGATGTCGCCGGCTTCCACCCGCGCCACCGGAACGCGGGCCAACCCGCGGAAGGCCAGCAATTTCGTCACGCGGGTGCGCTCGATTTCCTTGCCGTCGCTGCCAAGTGCCTTGATGACGCGGTTAACGCTGATGGCGCCGGTCTCGATGCGCCCGGTCAGGATGCGGCCCAGATAGGGGTCGGCTTCAAGCGTGGTAACCAACATTGTGAAGGGAAATTCATCTCCGGCCTTGGCGACCGGCGCGGGCTTGGGAACATCTGCGACAATTCTGGCAAACAGGGGCGACAGGTCTCTCCTATCATCCTTCAAGTCCGCGACGGCCCAGCCGTTGCGTCCCGACGCATACAGCACATGGAAATCGAGTTGATAATCGTTCGCCTCCAGCGCGAGAAAGAGGTCGAAAATGCTTTCGAGCGTCTCTTCCGGCTGCGCGTCCTGGCGGTCGATCTTGTTGATGACGACGATCGGTTTGAGGCCCAGTTTCAGGGCCTTGGAGAGCACAAATTTGGTTTGCGGCATGACGGATTCCGCCGCATCCACCAGCAGCACAACGCCATCGACCATCGACAGGATGCGCTCGACCTCGCCGCCGAAATCCGCATGGCCCGGCGTATCGACGATGTTGATGCGCGTGCCTTCCCATTCGACGCTGGTGCATTTGGCCAGAATGGTGATGCCGCGCTCGCGCTCCAGATCGTTGGAGTCCATCGCGCGCTCGTCCATATGCTGGTTGTCGCGCACGGAGCCGGACTGCTTGAGGAGCTGGTCCACAAGCGTAGTCTTTCCATGGTCGACATGGGCGATAATGGCGATATTGCGAAGGTCCATAGGATCCGGGCTGTTCGGGAGCGCGCGCTTATAGACGGCCCCCTTCGCAACCGCAAACGGACGGGAATCCGTGACAATAGATCCCGTTCAGCAGCCGGGTGCGCGTCGCGCCGAGCGGACCAATCCGGCGGATATCTATCCTATTTTTTAAGCCAGCGTGCCGGCCGCCGGCCCGTCAGCAGCCAGGCCGAAAACATGACATTTCGGACATGGAACCATGGTCCGGCGCAGCCATTGCCGAACGGGGTTATGATGGCTTTGTTGCCACTGTGGCCGGGACATGCCGTCACAGCCGCCGGACCTGTCTCGCAATTGCAGGCAAGCGTGCTAGGACACGCCCGGCGTTCGATAATCTGGCACTTTCGCGTGGTCCCTGGACGCCGAGACTGCCTTGTTGGTCTTGCCATGCGGCGGCGGCCAATCATTCTGCAGCCCGCCGGATTAGCTTTACAATGAATATCAGACTTCCCAACTCCCTGCAGACGGCTCCTTCGGCGGTGCAAAGTTTCCCGCAAACCTTCCAGCGTGCCGATCCGCGCCTGCGGCTGATTCTCAGCATCCTTGGCATCGTGCTGGCCCTCGGCCTTGTCTGGTACGCCGTCCATCTCCTGACGCCGGCACCGGTGCAGCCTGTTCCCGCAGCGCCCGTACGCGTGGGCCACGCCATTCGCAAAACAGTGGTCGTCTCCGAACATACTGTCGGAACAATCCTCGCCAACACGACGGTGCAAGTGACGGCGCAGGTTCAAGGCCAGATCGTCTCCGTCGCTTTCAAGGAAGGCGACATCGTTCACAAAGGCGATGTTCTGTTCCAGCTCGATCCGCGTCCGTTTCAGGCCGCGCTCGATCAGGCGAACGGCGCCATGACACGCGATCAGGCAACGCTGGTGAGCGACAAGAAGGACGCCGTGCGTTACGCCACGCTGGCGAAGTTGGGCGCGGCTTCCGCGCAGCAAGGCGATCAGGCGACCGCGGCGGCGAAGGCAATGGCAGCCACCGTTATCGCCGACAAGGCTGCCGTCGATGCGGCCAAGCTGAATCTTACCTATTCGACAATACATTCGCCCGTTGACGGCAAGACCGGCGCCATCCTGATTCAGCTCGGCAATCTCGTCAGTGCGAACAGCGCCAATCCGCTGGTCACGATCACGCAGATTCACCCGGTGAAGGTGTCCCTCTTTCTACCGCAGACGGATCTGCCGCAAATCCAGGCGCGCATGGCGCAGAACCGCATGACCGTTACTCTCCAGATGCACGGTGCGGGTGGCGAGATTTTGACAGCGCCGGTCGATTTCGTGGGCAATGCGGTCAGTGCGCAAACCGGCACCATTGAGTTGCGCGCCACGTTCGCCAATCTCGACGACGCGCTCGTGCCCGGACAATTGGCGGATGCCGGCGTCACGCTCAATCAGATCGACAACGCAACCGTCGTGCCCCATGAAGCGGTGAATCAAGGGCCAGACGGATCTTATGTCTGGTTGGTTAACAAGCAGATGAAAGCGCAGATGGCAGATGTGAACGTGCTTTATGATGACGGTACACAAACGGCCATCAAGGGCGCGGTGAAACCGGGCGACCGCGTTATTACCGTCGGCGCGCTTCGCGTCGTGGACGGGACCAAAGTGAGCGTTGAAAAAGGCGACAAACAGGAGCCCGCGAACGCGCAATGAACGTATCGGAGCCCTTCATCCGGCAACCCGTGATGACCACGCTGCTGATGACGGCGCTGATCATTTTTGGGGCGTTTGCCTACACCACGCTGCCGGTCAGCGAATTGCCCAATGTCGATTTCCCGACGATCACCGTATCGGCGAGTTTGCCCGGTGCGGATCCGGAGACGATGGCGTCGTCCGTCGCCACGCCGCTCGAAAACCAGTTCTCGAATATCGCCGGCGTCAGCTCCATGACGTCGCAGAGTTCCTCCGGCTCGACGCAGATCGCGCTGCAATTCGACCTCAACCGCAACATTGATGGCGCGGCGGAAGACGTGCAAGCGGCCATTCAGGCGGCATCCAGCAAACTTCCCCGCGACCTGCCAAACCCGCCGACGCTGCGCAAGGAGAATCCGTCGGACAGTCCGATTCTGTTTCTTGCGCTGAGTTCTTCCACCCTTCCGATTTACGAGGTGGACAAATATGCCGAAAATCTTCTGGCGCGGCAGATATCGAGTCTTTCGGGCGTTTCGGAAGTCGATGTGTTCGGCTCGCAGATTTACGCGGTGCGCGTGCAGGTCGATCCCAACGAGATGGCGGCGCGCGGCATCGGCATCGATCAGGTGGCGACTGCGCTGCAGAACACAAATGTGAATGCCGCCACCGGCACGCTCAATGGGCCGCGGGAGGCCGCGGTCATTCACACCCAGGGCCAGCTTGAGAACGCGGCCGCCTATAACCGGCAGATCATCGCTTTCAAGAACGGAGCGCCCGTGCGCATCGGCGATATTGGCCACGCCATCGATAGCGTCGAGAACAATCTGGTTGCGAGCCGGTTCGACGGCAAACGCTCGGTGGCGCTCGCTGTCCGCCGGCAAGCCGGTTCCAACACCATCCAGGTCATCAACGAGATCTATAAAATCCTCCCGCAGTTCGAGCGGACGCTGCCCAAAGGCGTGACGCTCAGCATTGTTCACGATCACAGCGAATCGATCCGCGACTCGGTGAGCGACGTGCAGGAAACACTGCTGATCGCCGCGGTGCTTGTGGTGATGGTGATCTTTCTGTTCCTGCGTACGCTGTCGGCCACCATCATCCCTTCGCTGGCGTTGCCGATCGCGGTGATCGGCACCTTCGCGGGAATGGCGCTGTTCGGCTACAACCTCGACAATCTTTCGTTGCTGGCGCTGACGCTGTCGGTGGGCTTCGTCGTGGACGATGCCATCGTCATGCTCGAAAATATCGTGCGCCACGTGGAAGAAGGCGAAACGCCGCATGAGGCTGCGCTGAAAGGCTCAAAGGAAATCAGCTTCACCATTCTGTCCATGACACTGTCGCTGTCGGCAGTGTTCATTCCAGTCGTGTTCATGGGCGGCATCCTGGGCCGGCTGCTGCACGAATTCGCGGTAACGATCGTCATGGCAATTCTGATTTCGGGAATCGTTTCGATCACGCTGACTCCTATGCTGTGCAGCCGCTTTCTCAAAGCTGGTAAAAGCGCCGAACACGGGCGTTTCTATCAATGGAGCGAGGACACCTTTAACCGCATCCAGGCGCGGTATGAATCGAGCCTGCGCAGGGCGATCGAGCATAGCAGAGTGATATTGGGGATTTTGGTGTTGAGTCTGGTGGCCACGGTTGGCCTTTTCATGATCAGTAAGGAAGATTTCATCCCGAGTTCCGACACGGGAATCATCAGCGGGTTTACCGAGGCTTCGAATTCAACCTCCTTCGCGCAAATGACAAAATACCAGAAGGAAGCCGTCGCGATTATCGCGCGCGATCCCAATATTGCTGGCGTGCTGTCCTTTGTCGGTGGCGGCGTACGCAGTGGCACCAACGAGGGACGCATCATCATGCACCTCAAGCCGCTTGATCAAAGAAAGCTAAAAGCGGACCAGATCATCAACGAACTGCGGCCCAAGCTCGCCGGATTGCCCGGTATTCAGGTCTATATGCAAAACCCGCCGGCGATCCGCATCGGCGGACATCCCACGAAGTCCGAATATCAATATACGCTGCAAGGCCTCGATCAGGACGAGCTTCAGACATTTTCAAACAGGCTGGTCGATGCGCTGCAAACGCAGAAGGGCTTCGAAGACGTCACCAGCGATGCGGCGGCGGCCGGCCCGGCAGTGGATGTGAAGATCGATCGCGACCGCGCGGCCGCGTTTGGCGTCACCGTCAGCGCCATCGAGACCGCGCTGGGAACCGCCTATGGCGGAACCCAGGTCTCGACCATATACGGCAGCTCAAATCAGTATTGGGTGATGCTGGAACTGACCCCAAAAGATCAGTTCAACGCGTCCGATCTGGACAAGCTCTATGTGACGTCCAGTAGCGGAGCGCTAGTTCCGCTTTCGTCAGTGACGACACATACCATGGGTACGATGCCGCTCGTCGTCAACCATCAAGGACAACTTCCCGCCATCACCGTTTCCTTCGACCTGGGACCGGGCATGGCGCTGAGCGACGCGGTGTCTGCCATCGGCCGCATTCAAACTCAGCTCAACATGCCCGAAACAATCATCGGCAGCTTCCAGGGTACCGCGCAGGCTTTTCAAAGCTCGATGAGTAATATGGGCGTGCTGCTCTTTATCGCCATCATCACCGTCTACATCATTCTGGGCATTCTTTATGAAAGCTTCATTCACCCGCTGACGATTCTGTCCGGCCTGCCTTCGGCGGCGGTCGGCGCGCTTATTACCTTATGGATTTTCCAGACGCCGCTCAGTCTTTACGCCTTTGTCGGCATGATCATGCTGATCGGCATCGTGAAGAAGAACGCGATCATGATGATCGACTTCGCGCTGACCCGCGAGCGCGAGGAACATGTGCCGCCGGAGACTGCGATCTTCGAAGCGGCGATTATCCGCTTCCGCCCGATCATGATGACGACGATGGCCGCCCTGATGGGCACACTGCCGATCGCTATCGGGTTCGGCGAGGGTGGCGAGACCCGCCAGCCTTTGGGCCTTGCCGTGGTCGGTGGCCTGCTGCTGTCGCAATTGCTGACGCTCTACATCACGCCGGTGATCTATATCTATCTGGATCATTTGGGCGAACGGATGAGCAATTTTCGCTTCGGGAGCGCCCGTCCCAATGCAAACCCGCATCCGGCGGAATAGAGTCAGGCTTTCTTCGTCAGCCGGTCGATTTCAGCGAGATCGTCCGCGCTGAGCGTCCAGTTTACGGCTGCAACGTTCTGCTCGATCTGCTCCGGCTTGGTGGCGCCCGCGATGATGCTGGACAGAACGGGATTTGCGGCGAGCCAGCTGAACGCCAGTTCCAGCATTGAATGGCCGCGGGCAGCGCAGAACTCTTCAAGGCGCATGACGATTTGCCAGTTCTTATCGGTCATGTAGCGATCGGCAAGGCGCTTCATCAACGCCATGCGCGTTCCCGCGAGTACTTCGGCGCCGTGTTTGTATTTTCCGGTGAGCAACCCGCTTGCCAGAGGAAAGTAGGGCAGCAGCCCAAGACCATGCGCTTTCAGCGCCGGGATCAGTTCGCGCTCGGCATCGCGGACCAGAAGGCTGTATTCATCTTGCGCCGAGACGAATGCCGCAAGGCCGCCGCTCCGCGCTGTCCATTGCGCATCGGCAACCTGCCATGCAGGGAAATTCGAGCAGCCGACATAACGGACCTTTCCAACACGGACGAGATCATCGAGAGCGCGCAGCGTTTCTTCGATCGGCGTTCTGGGATCCGGCTGATGCAATTGATAGAGATCGATCCAATCGGTTTTAAGACGCCGCAAGCTGTCTTCGACGGCTTGCATGATGTAATTGCGCGAAGCGCCCACCTTTACGTCGCTCATCGGCATGCCGAATTTGGTGGCGAGCACAATGTCCTTGCGCCGCGCGCCCAGTATCTCACCGAGCTGCTCTTCCGAGCCGCCCTTGTTGCCATAGATGTCGGCCGTGTCGAACAAGGTGATGCCAAGATCGAGCGCGCGATACACAACCTTGCGCGATGTCTCGATATCGAGAACGCCGAAATTGTTACAGCCCAATCCCACCAGCGAGATGCGAAGGCCTGATTTCCCGATATTGCGCAATTTCATGTCCAATAACCCTTTCGCGTGAAGGTTCGCACTGAACAGGACCATACGGAGTTTTTCAAAAGAAAAAGGCGCCGGAGACCGGCGCCTTTTCCGTTCCATCGATGGGCCGATTAAAAGTTCGCGCCCAGCGTGATGCCATAGGTCCGGGGTGTGCCAACGAACACGTTGGTGAACAGGCCCGAGGACGCATCCGTCAGGTATTGGCCTGTCTGGTTGTCCTTATCGAAGATGTTCTGGACCCAGAGCCGGGCATAGTAAGCATTGTCCGGCGCATTCAACTGGATCTGAGCATTGGCAACGTCATATGCCGGGATCTTGTCAGCACCATCCTCGAAGATGCGGCCCCACTGGCGATCGGTCCAGTAGTAGTCGGCGCGCGGCACGAGGGTGAAGCCCCCAGCCATATCGAAGGTGTACTGGACGCCCACACTGACCGTAACAGGCGGCGTGAGAGGCATCTCGTTACCCTTGAGGTTGACACCGTTGCCCTGCACCAGCGAGTACGGATGAACGCTGCCAACCGTGATCAAACCGATATTGTGTTGCGCCACATCCGAGCAGTCGCCGAAGCCCGACGAAACCGTGTGACCGTTGATGACAGTCGCCACCGGCGGCGGCGCCACCAGACCCGCCGCTTCTGCGGTCGGGTAACCCGGCAGATTGTTGATCACGCACAGAGACGCCGTTGACGCATCCTTCACGAGCGTATCGTTCGTGTATTGGTTGCCAAGCGGGTTGCGTGGATCGACGTCGAGCTGGCTTTGGATCGCAGAATGCGTCAAACCGAAGTTCGCATTGAACTGCAACTTGTCGACCGGCGCCCAGAAGAACTCGCCTTCCACGCCCCAGAGCTTGGAATTGATGTTCTGGTTAATAGAAGTGCGGTCCACGATCTCGGAAACCTGGAAGCCCTTATAATCGTAGTACCAGGCACTGAAATTCGCGATCAGCGTTCCATCGAGCAGCGTGTTCTTCGCACCCACTTCAAACGCGTCAAGCGTTTCCGGTGCAAAGGTAAGCGGGAAGACGCCCGGAACCAGCGGCGGCGGATTGAAACCGCCATCGCGCTCGCCACGTGAATAGGACGCGTAGATATGCGTCGCATCCGTGAAGTCGAGTGTTGGCGTCCAATCCACAACAGCCCGGCCCGTATAGGCCTTGAAGCTTGTGCTTTGGTTGCTGAAGCACGGCAAGTTTGCCGGGTTAAAGGGATTGGGCGTAATTGCCGTTGGCTTTGCGCAGCTTTCCCCAGCCGGCAGGTTGAGGTAGTTAAAGCTCGATGTCCCAATCGGAACGGCGCTGTTAAACAGAACCTGACCCGACTGGAATGATTTCGTGTCGTCGGAATACCGCAGGCCTGCCGTGAACTTCAGCACATCCGGCAGCAGGTCGTAATAGACTTCACCAAAGATCGCATTGCTCTTGAGTTGGTAGTTGTTGTTGTTGTTGTCGTACTGAGACGGGAAGAGAACGAAACCATTGGCTACCGAAGCGCCGCCCAGCACAACGCCCGCATAGTCGAGCGTGTTGGCCGTTACATAATAATGGGCGTCGTTTTGATCGCTGTTGTGGAAGAAGCCGAGTTTGAAGTTGAACGGCCCCTTGAAATTCGAATCGAAGCGCAACTCTCCGGTCCATTCGTTATCGCGGCCATCGATTTGGTCATAGCCCTGAAGATGGCTGGAATAATCCATGATATTGGCAGGATTGGAGATGCCTGGACTATTCGGACCAGCGACCTTCACGATCGGCAGCGTGCCGAGATGTCCATTATAGTAGGTATTGTAATTGGTCGGCGCCACACCGGCGAAAATCTGCTGCGCGGCCACTAGACGGGACTCGCCAGGGATCTGCGTGCAAGTCACGTCCAAGCCACCGCTGACGAGAAACAGCTGCGTACAGGTCGCCGGGCCATTAAGATTGTCGCCGGGGCCGTTGCTATAGCTTTCCTGACTGAGGCCGGAATTGTTGTCCATGCCGAAGGTCAGGCTCATATCGAGCCAGTCCGTCAGATTCTGTTTCAAATGAATGCTGGCGAACAGATCCTTGCCGCGGCTGATCGGGGTGAAATCCGTATTCACCTCGCGCAGCGAATGCGGAATGACCGCGCCCGCGCTCTGTCCCGGAAATGCATTTGTCGAGCCGCCCGTGTTTGTCACGTCAAACAGGCTCAGCGCCTGCCCGAGGACGAGGTTGCTCGCGAGCAATGTGCCGAGGGTTGAATTGCCGTTGGTCGCCTGGAAAGCCAGTTTATCAGGCAAGCAACCAAGTACGCCCGACGGATCGCGATCGCAAAGCTGGACCTGACCGCGAACGCGGGTGTCATCTTCGTGGCCATACTGGACGATGGCATCGACGGTAGTCCTGGAAGTCGGCTCCCAGCGAACAGATCCGCGGAGCGAGAAGTCGTTGCGGCCATCCACCTTGTTGACCACACTGCTTCCCGGGTTCAGGGCCGGATAAATGTTCTTCACGGTACCGTCGCGATTTTCCCAGAAGCCTGCCACGCGAACCGCTAGCTGATCGTCCACGATCGGAAGGTTGACCATGAAGCGCGCTTCCTGGTCGTTGTAATTGCCGTAAGTGCCTTCGGCGTTCGCTCCGAAGGAATCGAGATTCGGCTTGGCCGTTTCGACATCGATGGCGCCGCCCGTTGCGTTGCGGCCCCATAAGGTGCTTTGCGGTCCGCGCAACACCTGGATTTGCTCGACATCGTAATAGGTCGCCGACGTCAGCGCCGGCGAGTTCAGGTACACTTGGTTGAGGTTGATCGAGACGCCGCTGTCACCCGAGGTGGAAACGGCTGCTGATCCAATGCCGCGAATGGTGAAGTTCGACGGACCGAAATTGCCATGCGTGAAGCTGACGCTCGGAATGGCGAACTGCAGATCCTTGAAGCCCTCGATCTGGTGCGCCGCGAGATCCTGGCCACTGAAGGCGGACACGGCAATTGGCACCTGCTGAATGTCTTCCGATTTTTTCTGGGCGGTGACGACCACCTCTTCGATTTGCGCGAACGCAGGCGCTGCGAGCACCGTCGAAAGAAGAAGTGTACCGATCAACGTCATGGACCGACCGGTCCGTACCGAACGCATTGCTGACATCTGGGGCTCCCCGTTGAGATCTCGTCTTGCAACGAAACCGATAATGCCATCCGCCCGCTCATCCCGAGTCAGGTATGGATAGTCAATTTTCGCTCTGGAACTGTGCAGGACGGTGCCTTATGCGGCAAGGACATTATCCGCAAACCGCTTTTCCGGCATCATTTGGCCGCCTCTTGTGCCGCGAATACCACACTGTATTTTCCCCCTAGTGCGTTATGGGCAAACGCCAAACTGGTTATTCGAATAACTTAAAACGCCTAAGGCCGTGCCCAGCTTCCAAGCATTTCGAAAGACAATCCGCCAGCATTTTAAAGTCTTGCCGCTCATTGTAGATTTGAATGGAGATTCTGAGATAAATATCTGATTTAAATAGAAAAATCGGAACAACGACACCGAATTTCGTGGCGAGTTCGCGGCGAAGCCGGTCAGGCAGACCCTGATCCGCGCCCGCCGGTCCAAGATTAACAGCGGCCATCGCCGGTCGCAGCTCCGGCGGCGCGTTGGCCCGCCCTCCCAAGGCGGCGCCAAGAAAATCGACCCCTTCCGCCGCCAGCGCCCGGTTTCGGCCCATCAAGACCGAGCCACCCAACGAATCGTGGAACGCGATGGCCTCCTCCAGGCAGAGCCAAGCCGTGACGTCGCGTGTGCCGACCCAGTCGAATGCAGCGATATAGCCCTCTTGGGCACCATGCGAGAGAACCGCGGGACGGGTTTGCGACTGCCGGTTCGGGGCGGTCCACAGGAGCCCACAGCCGCGCGGCGCAAACAGCCATTTGTGGGCGTTGCCAGTGTACCAGTCCGCGCCGATCTGCTTGACGTCAAAGGCAATCTGGCCCGGCGCATGCGCGCCGTCGACCAGGACCGGTATGCCGGCAGCGCGCGCTTCGCGGACGATGCGCTCGATCGGAAATACGAGGGCCGTCGCGGACGTGATGTGATCGACAATGAGGAGTTTCGTGCGCACGGTGAAGCCGCGAACGATAGAAGCGACAATTTGATCTTCGCTTTCGACCCATGCCGGAAACTCGGCAACAGAGAGACTCGCACCGCTTCGCGTAGCGAAGACGGACGTCGCTTTCAGCACGGTGCCATATGCATGCGATGTCGTCAGGATTTCGTCGCCGGTGCGAAGATCAAGCGACGACAGCACCGAACTGACCGCGGATGTGGCGTTTTCGCAGAACACCCACTCTGTGGCTGTACCCCCGAAGCGAGACGCAGCCACGCCCGCCAAACGGCGCAGTTCGCCAGGCAGAACATCATTGAAGAAGCTAGTCGGATCGCGCTCGATCAATGCGCGCAAGCGATCCTGTTCCGCGGCCACCGATTTCGGCACCGCGCCATAGGAACCGTGATTGAGATGAATGCGATCAGGCGCCAGCTGGAACAGCGCCAGCGCCGCATGGCCTTCAAACGTGTTTCGGGAACGGTCCGATTGGGAAGGGGCGGTCATCGCGCGCAAAGGTAATGAAAGCCGCAAGCTCCCACAAATACTGCACCAGATTGGTGGTGAAGCTCTTCAGCTCGTCATTCACCTTGCCATTGATGGCAAGCATGACGAACTGGACGACACCGATCGCGAACAGCACAAGAAGAGCAATATAGGCGAGAAACCCATAGCCAAGGGCATAGAGCAGCCGGATCGCCGGAAAAGGGGGACGCGCGGCATCGGGCCGCGGCGGAATGACGTCTGCGCTGTTGGCGGGATGGCTGTCGGACATAGGAACCTCCGTGCACGGTTGAAATCCGCGACACCCTTTACTTATTCAGTGCGCGCGCCGGTTCAAGCGCGCAACCGGATCAAAAAGCCCGCAAAGGAATAATCCCGCAAAATAGCCGCCCAGATGGGCCTGCCAGGCGATAGTCTGCACGCCGGGCCCAGCGCCAAGGCCGGTCAAGCCTGCAAAAACGTTGAGCGCAGCCCAAAGCGCAGTCCACGTCAGGATCTGGCGGGACAAAAGCGGCGTCAGTGGTTTTCTGGTTTCGGCACTCATTGGCCCGCTGCCGATCAGGCGAAAGCTCGCCCCCATGAGCCCGGAGACGCCCGCCGAAGCGCCGATCACCGGATCTATCGAACCCCAATTGAATGTCAGATGCGTAGCGGCACCCGCCACGCCGCACACCAGGAAGAATACGAAGAAACGCACAACGCCGAACCGGCGTGCGACGAGCGGACCGAACGCCAACAGCCAGAGTGTGTTCAGTCCGACATGCGTCCAGCTGGCGTGCAGGAAAATATAAGTGGCGAAGGGCAATGCCCGATCGAGCAGCGAACCACCGTCCAGATGATGCGCCGTCAGGAAAGCGTGCGAATAGCGCGCGGGAATAAGGGCGTAGTTGGCGATGATCCCGTTCGATGTCGCAACCGGCAGAAAAGCCCGCGCCGCATGCGCCGCCACCAGCAATCCCGCCAGAAGGCCAACTGCCAGCGGCAGACGCAGAAAGGGTTGCGGCTCGTCAGCCGGTGGTTCGCCGCGCGGCAGGAACGGATCGGAATTGTCGGTCATGTCCATTGTGTCAACCGGCCCGCATCAATGCAGCTTCGACAAGCGGCAGCCGATCATTGCCGAAATACATGTCGTCGCCGTTGACAAACATGGTTGGTGACCCGAAGCCGCCGCGTGCGATCACTTCATCGGTGTTGGTGCGAAGCTTCTCTTTATTCTCCGGCGCCGCGGCCCGCGCGAGTATCGCATCAGGGTTAAGACCGGCAGCGCGGCAAACCTCGGCAATCACATCCGGTTTGCTGACATCCTTAAGGTCGCCCCAATAGGCTTCGAACGCGGCTTTCGCGAAAGGGATAAGCGCGCCCAGTTCGTCCGCCGCCAGCGCGCAACGCATTTCCAGAACCGCATTTACCGGAAAAGGCTGCGGCTTTCCGATTTTGACGCCGGCGAGTTTCGCCCAGTCCTGCAGGTCTTTCCCGGAATAGGACGCTTTGCGTTGGTCGGTATTGGCACGGCGCTCATAAACGTCCCGGTTGACGGCGTTAAAGATGCCGCCAACCAAAACGGGACGCCATACGACTTCGGCCCCGGTCCTCGCGATCACATCGTGAATGCGGGTGAAAGCAAGATAGGTCCAGGGCGACGAACAGTCGAAAAAGAATTCCAGCGTGGCCACAAGCGTCTCCATCGGCGCGGAATCCAAAGAAATCTACCGGCCTTCGTCCCGCTTTGAAACAAGCGATGCGTTTTGGCGGTCCTTCCACATGGCATGGCGGTTGCTGCTGTCGTTCCGGAACAAGACGATTCTGAAAGACAACGGGTTCATCATCATGGCTCACATCGCAAAACGGATTTTCCTTGCCGCAGCTTTTGCCGCATTGGCCGCAAGTCCCTGCATGGCGCAAGTCGCCTATGACAACGCAACCACTTATAGCGCGGGCTACGGCATGAACGCCGGCAGCGCAAATCAGCCCGTAAATGCCTCTTTGCGCGACTCCAACGGCAATCTCAGCGTCGTCAACGGCCAGTTTACCAGCTCCACCATGAGCCAGATGACCGGCGTGCAGAACATGAGCGCGATGGGAAATTCGAGCTCGGGCGTGGGTTTCAGCGGCGGCACCTCAACCGGCACGGCTTCTGCAATAGGCAATTCACTGAACGTCGTGACCGTCGGCAACAACAATACGGTCGTCGTCAATTCTACGCAGACCAATAACGGAAACCAGACTGCCACAGTGGACATGAACGGCCACTGATACTGAGAGAAAGAAGGGAAGCCCCTCCCATGACTTCGCGCGGACGTAAATTTCTGATCAAGCCCCTGCTCTTCGGGATCGCAGCCATTGCCCTGTCCGGCTGCATCACGCCGGAAGCCAGCTCCGTAACCGGCCGCTACACGGCGCCGATCGGCGGCTCGCCGGTGATCGCAAACGAAACACCTTATTCCGATGCACTGCGCTGCCTTGGCAGCTACACGCATGCCCGTCCGCTCCGCATCGCGGTTGGCCAGATCGCCGACTACACCGGCAAGGTCAGCTCCGACAATTCGGGCCGCGAGATCACGCAGGGCGCCGCCCTGATGGCGATGAGCGCGCTTTCCAAGGCGGGCGTTCCGCTGGTCGAGCGGTTCGACACCTCGGTTGCCGAGATGGAATTGAAATACGCCAACAACAAGCTGATCTCAGGCGACGGTCCGGGTGCGGCGAATGCGCCGCAAGGCAGCGACTACCGCAGGATCTTCGCGGGCTCGATCCCGGGTTCGGACTATTACGTCGTCGGTGGCATCACCGAGTTGAACTTCAACATCCGTTCGGAAGGCGCCAACGCCGATGGCGGCGGCACCGCTACCAACGCCGTGAAGGGCACGGCCGGCGCGAACATGTATGTGATGAATGTCGGCCTCGATCTGCGCCTCGTCGATACGAGCACGCTCGAAGTGGTGGACGTCATCTCCTATCAGAAGCAGATCATCGGCCGTCAGATCCAGGCCGGCGTGTTCGACTTCCTCGGCCACACATTCTTCGACGCCAGCGTCGGCGAAAGTGCCCTGGAGCCGATCCAACTCGCGGTTCGCTCGGTCACCGAGCGCGCCATCCTCGAGATGGTGTCACGCCTCTATCACACGCCTCAAACTGCGTGCACTTCGAATTTGGGAACGGCGGACGATCCGCTGGCCGGCCCGGGCGACCAACGCCCGTCCTCGCCCCCAGTCCTGACCAACACATCACCTGCCGCTTACAAGGAGACTCATTATGACGCGCCTCGCCAAGATCCTTATCATGGGTACAGCAGCGCTGACGCTAACGCTCAGCTCAGCCTACGCGGACGGGAGCAATAATTCAGGCACCGATGCCGGTGGCGTGAGCAACGTCCTGAACGGTCAGGTCAACCTGAACTCGCAACAGGCGAACCTGAACCTGAACAGCACCAACGTGGCTGGCAATATTTCCGGCTCGGCGGTTTCGGGCGGCAATGCGATCGACATCACGACAATGAACAACACCAACGTGACGAACTCGCAATATGTCTCGACCTCCAATATCGGTTCGGACGTGTATGCCAACGTCAACAATGTCGGCGGCACGACGGACTTGGAGAGTCAGGCCGTCTGCAACTCGGCCAGCATCTCGATGGATCCGACCTCGACGAACGTCAATTCGACCCAGGAGTGCAAGGCGACCGATCCGTCGGCCACGGTTACGGCGAATGTGTCGAACACGATGAACGACGTAACGATCGCAAGCTCGGCCATCGGCAACACCTTCGAGGAGGATACCAACGCGCCCTTCGGCACGGTGCAGAACAATCAGATCAACCATTCGGCGGTGAACGCCTCGACGACGGCGAACACGTTGAATGTCGGCGGCAACCTCACGGCCACAGCCTCGGCCGTCGGCAACACCGGACAGATCATCCACTACGCGACCGGCAACTAACCGGCACGATCCGCGCAGGCACGCCTTGGGGCAAACGGGACGTGCCGGGATAGAGGGAGGGCTTCATCGCCCTCCCTCTTTTTTTGTGTCCGCCGGCACGCCATGGTGCGCCTACATCAAGGCGGGCGGATTCTCCATGGCGGCACCAGGCAGCAAAGTTCTTGAACTCACCTTTCGCGGATTGGTGCTGGGCGTGCTCATCACGCTCGTGTTCACTGCGGCCAACGTCTATCTGGGCCTGAAGGTCGGTTTGACGTTTGCGACATCCATTCCCGCCGCCGTGATTTCGATGGCGGTGCTGTCCGCCTTCAAGACATCCACGATCCTCGAAAACAACATCGTGCAGACGGTCGCTTCCGCCGCCGGCACGCTGTCAGCGATCATTTTCGTGCTGCCGGGTCTTGTGATCGTGGGCTGGTGGGTCGGATTTCCCTTCGTTACCTCATTCCTGATCTGCGCGAGCGGCGGCATTCTCGGCGTGCTGTTCACGATCCCGTTGCGCCGGGCGATGGTGACGACCTCCGATCTTCCTTATCCCGAAGGCGTGGCCGCGGCCGAAGTTCTGGAAGTGGGCGAACGCGCGCGGGGTGATGCTTCGCGTGAATCGCGCGAGGGGTTGCTGGCCGTTGTCTATGGCGCGGTTGCCTCGGGCGGGTTGGCGATCCTTGCAGCGACGCGCATCGGCGCCGGTGGTTATCAGACATATTTCCGTGCGGGGCCGAGCGCGGTCAGCGGATTCGACATGGGCTATTCGCTGGCACTGGTCGGCGCCGGTTATCTCGTCGGTCTGTCCGTCGGCATGGCGATGCTGCTGGGCCTGCTCATTTCCTGGGCCGGCGCGCTACCGATCCTAACATCGCTGCATCCGACTCCAAGCGGCGCGGATTTCGCGACCTATGCGGCGACAGTGTGGCGCACACAGGTGCGGTTCATCGGCGCTGGCGCGATTGCCGTCGCCTCGCTCTGGACCTTGGTGAAACTGATCGGTCCGGTCGTCAGCGGCGTCGTTTCCACCATGAGCGCGAGCCGCGCGGCGAAGAGCGGAACCGCCGATCTGCGTGACACAGATTTGTCGCCGGGCTCGATCGGCCTTCTCACGCTCGCCTGCCTCGCGGTGATCGCCTATTTGCTGATCCAATTCTTGGCACCGACGCCGCTGGCGGGAAGCACGACATCGCTTGTGCTGGCGGCGATTCCATTTGTCTTCATCGGCGGATTTCTGATCGCCGCGATCTGCGGTTACATGGCCGGACTGATCGGCGCGTCCAACTCGCCGATCTCCGGCGTGGGCATTCTCGCCATTGTCACCTGCGCCACGGTGTTCGTCGCCGTCACGCATCCCGCCGCCGGCGCGCAAAAGGCACTCGTGGCTTACGCGCTGTTCGCGACCGCCATCGTCTTTGCGATTGCGACAATCTCCAACAACAACCTTCAGGATTTGAAGACAGGTCAACTCGTCGGCGCGACGCCGCGCGCGCAACAATGGGCGCTGATTGTCGGCGTGATCGCGGGCGCAGCCGTCATCCCGCCGGTGCTGAATTTGCTGGCGCAAGCCTTCGGGTTCGCCGGTGCGCCCAATCTTCATACGGTGACGGCACAACCGCTGGCGGCGCCACAGGCGACATTGATCTCGGCCCTTGCGCAAGGCGTGATCGGCGGCAATCTCGACTGGAACATGATCGGCACCGGTGCCATTCTCGGCGTGGGGCTCATTTTGCTCGATGAGTTCATGGGCTTCATTAAATGGCTGCGGCTACCGCCGCTTGCCGTCGGCATCGGCATCTATCTGCCGATGAGCGCCACATTGCCCGTCGTCATCGGCGCAATCATCGGCCATGGCTACAACGTCTGGACCAAGCGCACCCGCAACCCGGATTATTCCAAACAGCTCGCCGTACTGGTGGCCTCCGGCATGATCGTGGGCGAAAGCCTGTTTGGCGTCATACTAGCCGGCTTGATCGTGGCGTTTTCGACCGACGCACCACTGGCGCTGGTTCCTGCCGATTTCGTTTGGGCGAACTGGATCGGCATCGCCGCCTTCGCAGGGCTGATCGCTGTTCTCTATGGCTGGATGATGAAACGCGCGCGCCTACACGCGTGAGCGGATCGCTTCATCCAGCGCGAGCACATGCTTGGCTTGCTTGAGATGCGGCTGATCGAGCATCTTGCCGTCGAGCGAGGCGACGCCCGCACCTTGCGCGAATGCGGCCACGACTTTCCTCGCATGTTCGACATCCGCCGTTGACGGCGTGAACGCCGCATTGATCGGTTCGACCTGATCGGGATGGATCGCGAGCATGCCGGAAAATCCCTCGCGCTGCGCTGCGCGGGCAGCACGTTCCAATCCGGGCCGATCGCGGAAATCGGCATGCAGCGTCTCGATCGCATCGACACCGGCAGCCTTCGCCGCGATCAACGCCATCGAGCGCACAATCTTGTAGGTGAGCAGGAATTCGCCGTTCTCATCGCGATTGGTGGACGCGCCCAGCGCTGCGGACAAATCCTCCGCGCCCCAGGTGAATGCAGCGAGCCGCGGCGGCTTCACGCGATAATCCTGCAATGACAATGCCGCGACCGCCGTTTCGCTGGCCACCGGCAGCAAGCCAATTGCGCCCGACGGCAGACCCGCCGCGATCTCGCGCGTGATCAGATGCGCGTCGATCACGTTGAGAACATGCGGGCCATCTGGTTTGGGAATGACCAGACCGGCCGGATTGCTGGCGACGATGGCTTCGACGTCGCGGATGAAATCCACACTCCCCAGCGGGTTGACGCGCACCCAGATGGATTGCGTGTGCTTTTCTTTCAGGAATTCCCGCGCCAGCGCGCGCGCCTTGGGCCGGTTCTCGGCCGTGACCGAATCCTCCAGATCGAGGATCAGCGCATCGGCGGGCGAGCCTTGCGCCTTGGCGAGCTTCTTCTCGCTGTCGGCGGGCACGAAGAGAAGCGAGCGCAGGATCATCGGTTCTTTCTCTTCTCATGCTTCGACAAGCTCAGCATGAGGGAGGCGGTTAGGCCCTCACCCTGAGCTCGTCGAAGGGCGAGAGCCATTATTTCGGTTTCCGATGCATCAGCGCGCTGCGTTTGCATTGCGCCACGATATCACCGCGCTGGTTGATCGCCTTGTGCTGGAACACAACGATGCCCTGACCGGGGCGCGATTTGCTTTCGCGCAGTTCCAGCACTTCGCTCTCCACATGCAGCGTGTCACCGTGGAACACCGGTTTGGGAAAACGCACTTCGTCCATGCCGAGATTGGCGACGGTGGTGCCAAGCGTCGTCTCGCCCACGGAAATTCCGATCATCAGCCCGAGCGTGAACAGCGAATTGACGATGCGCGTTCCGAACTCGGTCGTCTTCGCATATTCCTCATCCAGATGAAGTTGCGCAGGGTTGTGTGTCATCGCTGTGAAGAAGACGTTGTCCGCTTCCGTCACCGTGCGCCGGATCGGATGCGTAAATTTCTGGCCGACGGAAAATTCCTCGAAATACAATCCCGGCATTGCTGTCCCCTATTCGACGATAACGAATTCGCGGCGCGCCTTGTCCAGAACTTCCAGTTCACCGTTGGCGATGCCGAAGCGTGCGCCCTCCAGCGTCAGCAACCCCGCATTCACGCGTTCGGCGATGAAGGGAAACGTCATCAGCCGCTCCAGCGAAAGCTGGATGCAATCGCGCTCCATCGCCACATGACGCGCCGCCTGATCGTGGATATGCGCGGAATGTTCCAACGCCGGCTCCAGCAGATCGATCCAGGAGCTGAGGAACGGGATGCCGGCGGTTAGCTTGCCGTCGAGCGCCGCCGCTATGCCGCCGCATTGCGCATGGCCGAGGACCAGAATTTCTTTCACCTGCAATTGCACGACGGCAAAGGCGATGGCGGCGCTGGTGCCGCGGTGACCGCTGTCGGATTCATTGGGCGGCACGATGCCGGCCACATTGCGGATGACGAAAAGCTCTCCGGGCGCCGCGTTGAAGATGGTCGCGGGATCGGCCCGAGAATCGCTGCAGGCGATGATGAGCGTTTCGGGGCTCTGGCCCTTGGCAAGCTCTTCATAATGCGTGCGCTCTTCCGCCCAACGCTGGGCCTTGAACACGCGATAGCCGTCGAAAAGCCGTTTCATGCGCGCCTTATAGCGCAAACCGGCCGAGGGAAAAGCGCGTCTTGCGGCGGCCTCGCATTTTGGCAAAACTGCAGCGCATGACGCAGCTCCTGCCCAAATCCGCCAAAGTCGGCACCTTCATCGCCACACGCGACCGTGCGCAGGCAAAGGCGTTCTATGGCGGCGTGCTCGGATTCCCGCAGGTGCATGAGGACGATTTCGCGGTCGTCTACGATCTCAATGGCACCAAGCTGCGCGTCTCCACGGTGAAGGATCACAAGCCGGCGATGCAGACGGTGTTGGGGTGGGAAGTGCCCGACATCGAAGCCAGCGTGAAAGCGCTGACGGCCAAGGGCGTCACGTTCAATCGCTATCCGGGTTTCGAGCAGGACGCGCTGGGCATCTGGACTGCGCCGGGCACCACCAACCGGATCGCCTGGTTTCTCGATCCCGACGGCAACAATCTCAGCCTGGCGCAACTCTGAGCGCCGGTCGCCGGAGGATGGCCATGCCCAAGATCGACATCGCCGCCGCGCCGGAACGCAAAGGCACGGGCTATCCATCGCCATTCGACGCGCCCTGCGCCGAACGCGTGCGGCAGCGGCTGGGCAATGCCGGCGGGCTCAAGGATTTCGGCGTCAATCTCACGCGCCTACCGCCGGGAAACTGGTCGAGCCAGCGCCACTGGCATAGTCACGAAGACGAATTCGTCTATGTGCTTGAAGGCGAACTGACGCTGATCGAAGACGGCGGCCAGACGGTCTTGCGCGCCGGCGATTGCGCAGCCTTTCCGAAAGGCACCGGCAACGGCCATCATATGATCAATAAATCGGACGCGATGGCGGTTTATCTCGAAGTCGGCTCGCGCGCGCCCGCCGACGTCACCACCTGCTCCGACATCGACATGATGAGCACCAACGCCGATGGCCGGTTCGTACACAAGGATGGCGCGCCTTATTAGGAGTGATAGAGCGCGTTTTGGTTGGTGTGAGTTACCAACGCGGTGTCATGGCCCGCCGGAGTGCGGGCCACCCAGGTGACATTTGTTTTGCTCTTGCCGGATGGAGCGCGGGGCCGACGTTTCAACGCGCACAAGTCGCGCAGATTCCAACTGGGTGGCCCGCACTCCGACGCGCCATGACAGTTGAGAAGTTGCGGGTTACAGCGTTCTCTCAAACACACGGCGTCCCAATCCATAACGTGTCGCCGTCGCGAACTGTTGGAAACCGTGTTTCTCCGCGAGCCGGACGGATGCCACATTGTCCGTGTTGATGACGCAGACGATGCGCGCGGGTCCGAAGAATTCGCGGCCCCATGAGAGAGCGGCCTGCAACGCCTCCGACGCAAAGCCTTTGCCGTGCGCCGACGATGCCAGCGACCAGCCCATCTCCGGCGCACCGCTCGCGGGATGTTCAGTCGGGCGCTTCTTGTCCGCAAAGCCGAGGCCGCCGATCACCTCGCCCGTGGCTTTTTCCTCCAGAGCCCAGGTGCCATAGCCCAGCATCTGCCAGTGTCCCGCCATGCTCTGGAATTTCGCCCACGCGTCTTCTTCGTTGAGCAGATCGCCCTTGCCCAAATATTTCATCACCACCGGGTCGGCGCGCATCGCGGCATAAGCGGCAAAATCCTCAAGCGTGTGGGCGCGAAGGATGAGGCGCAGCGTTTCGATCGTGTTCATGGGAGTGCGCATTCAGGCCGACCGGGCTTTGTCGAGAAGCCGGTGAATGACGTCCTTCTGGAATGACTGCATGTCCTTGTCCGGCGTGATATTGGCGAAAGCGAGCGCGGCGGTGTGGTTTTTTGCGTCGAGGGCCACGATGGTCGATGCGCCTGGATCGCCGCCCGGATGCATCGCCACGCGGCTGCCTTCCAGCTCGGTCAATTCCCAGATCAGTCCCTGACTCAAACCGGGGCGATCCTTGTGGATTGGAACCGGATCGGGCGTGAGCATCATGGTTATGGTTTCGGGCTTCAGAAACGCATGGCTGCCTTTGCAGTAGCTCGCCAGGAATTTCGCGAAGTCGTTCGCCGTGGCGCACAGCAGGCCCGCCGGCCAGTCCGGATAGCGCGTGCGCGGCAGGCGCTTGAAATGCGCGTTCTCGAAATCATAGGGCTGCGCGAGGCGCACGTCGGCCACGCCCTCATAACGCCATGAGGTGTCGCGCATGCCGAGCGGTGCAAAGATGCGTTCGCGCGTGAAAACATCGAGAGTTTTGTCGCTCAGCCTTTCGCCGAGATAGCCGAGCAACGCCGCGCCGACATTGCTGTAGCTCCATGCGGCGCCAGGTTTCTCAACGGAATAGCATTTGTCGGCATTGTAGAGCTTGCCGCCAGGCACGAGATAACTGGCAAGGAAATCGCGCAGCGACGGCAGATCACCGGTCGCGAAATCCAGATCGTCATAGACTGCGTCGGAAATGCCAGAGGTGTGCGTGAACAGGTGCCGGAAAGTGATCGGCACATCGGGGAATTTCGGATGCACCACCGCGAAATCCAGATGAGGCGCGATGGGATCGTCGAACTTGAACGCGCCAGCTTCCCACAACATCATCAACGCCGTGGCCGTGACCGTCTTGCTCACCGAGGCGATCTGGAAAATCGTGTCGGGCGTGACACGCCGCGCGCGCTCGACATCGGCATAGCCGTAACCCGCGCTGAACACCGTGCGCCCGCCCCGCATCATCGCCACGCTGATGCCCGGCGTGTTTGTGAGTGCACGTTGCCGAGAAATGTAATCGCCAAAGTCGCGCGACCACTGCGCATCCGCGGCACCTTTCGCCCAAACCGGCGTCCCGGCCAACGCCACACCCGACAGCGCGAGGAAATCTCTGCGGTGCATGGAATTCATCCCATCTGGCGCATCAGTTGACTTGCATTGGGCCGAAGAAGGCCAGTGTAAAGAGCCAGAGGCCGATGAGGACCAGTGCGTGCCACCATTTCGCGCGCGTGAACACGAGTGTCAGACTCAACAAACCCTCGCCCATGTTTACAAGAATTGGAACGGCTTTGCCCTGGACGAATTGCAGGGCAAATCCGGATGTCGCAAAAGCCACTGTCCAACTCAAGAGATTAAGCGCGTGTAGCGCAGCCGAGAAGCCCCAGAAACGCTTCCGGTTCTCAATGTAATAGCGGGCGAGATCGACATCACCTTGCGCTGCATCGTCCGGAAGTGATGCCGCGCACATCAAAAACAGCAGCGCGAATGCCGCTGCGAGTGGGTACCATGTCAGGATGGTCCGAAGCGGCTCATGCCGTTGGCCGGTCCAAAGATCCCAGAACTCGTTGATCGTCAGCGTCGCGGCATAGCCCGCCGAGGCCGGCGCCATCCAGCCCCAGCGCACACGAGGTCCCGCTTCCACGAGTTTGTGAATGCTGGTGAGAATATTGGCGAGTGCGAGCCCGACAATGATGCCGAAATAAATGGCGGCGTATTCGAAATAGGTCATTCAAAAAATCTCATCGTCATCCCCGGCCGAGCGGGGCGGGGGGGGACCCAAGTGTGGAAGCTTATCCGATATCGACAATTTTTCTTCAAACCAACTTGTTAGACCGCGCCAACTTTGACACCTGGGTCCCCTTCCCTTCGCTCCCAACCGGTCGCTCAGCCGGGGATGACAAGTTGGGTTGAATTTAGAAACAGACGGCCATCGCAACGACTTCGATGCATTTTCTAATGGAAAGTCGCAAAGCACCCTCTAATCAATAAGACTTCGGCAAATCCAGAACATTCTCGGCGATGAAGGAGAGAATGAGCTGCTCAGTCACCGGCGCGATGCGCGGCAGCATGCTCTCGCGGAACAGGCGTTCCACCTGATATTCCTTCGCGTATCCCATGCCGCCCAATGTCATCACCGCTTTGGTGCAAGCATCGAAGCTTGCGCGCGCGCCGAGAAATTTCGCGGCGTTGGCTTCCGCGCCGCAAGGCTGCTTTGAATCGTAGAGAGAGGCCGCGCGCAAACACATCCACCATGCGCTTTCGAGATACGCCCAGGCTTCGGCCAGCGGATGCTGGATGCCCTGGTTCTGGCCGATGGGCCGCCCGAACACGACGCGCTCGCGCGCATAGTCGGACGCGCGGCGCAGCGCATCGCGCCCCAGGCCGATCGCTTCGGCGCCGATCAGGATACGTTCGGGGTTCAGGCTGTCGAGCAGATAGCGAAAGCCTTTGCCCTCCTCGCCGACGCGGTCTTCGTCGGGCACAAAGAGATCATCGATGAACACTGCGTTCGAATCCACCGCGGCGCGGCCCATCTTGGGAATGCAGCGCACTTCCACCTTCGCGCGGTCGAGCGTCGTATAAAACAACGTCATGCCGTCGGTCGGCTTCTTGCCGTCTTCCTTCTTTGCCGTGCGCGTGAGCAGGAGAATCTTGTCGGCTTCCTGCGCCGTCGTCGTCCAGATCTTGCGGCCCTTCACGACGTAGCCTTCGTTGGTGCGCCGCGCGAATGTTTCAATCGACGTCGTGTCCAGCCCGGCATTCGGCTCGGTCACGCCGAAGCACGCTTTCTGTTCGCCCTTGATGAGCGGCACCAGCATGCGGCGCTTCTGCTCGTCCGTGCCGTGCACCACGATGGAATACGGACCGAAGATGTTGAGATGGATGGAGGACGCCGCCGCATATCCGCCGCCGCCGCGCCCGACGGCGTGCATCATGATCGCGGCTTCCGTGACGCCGAGCCCCGCGCCGCCCAATTCCACCGGCATGCAGATGCCAAGCCAGCCCGCATCAGCCATGGCGCGGTAGAACTCCTCCGGGAAGCGCGGGGTCTGGTCGCATTCCGTCCAGTAATCGTCGCCGAAGCGCGCGCAAATCTTCGTGACGCCGTCTTCGATGGCGCGCTGTTCGGCTGTCAAAATGAGGTCCAAGACATTTCCCCTGTCGGCGAACCCCATTGTGGCAGGCCCGCGCGCCGTCAATTACCACAATCTGACAGTGGGATTAGCGGAATTTCCCGCCACGCATTGCGGCGCGCAACCCACGGAGGCTAATATAAAAAGAGGAAACGCTTTCGGTGTTTGCGGGGTAGGCGCGCGGCAGACGCGCCGGTTGCAGGCATCCATTCCGGAGATGCGCAAAGACGATGAGTTCAGTTACGGCTGAAGGGCAGATCAAGCCATCGCCCCGCCGGTCCGGCATGAAGCCCACCGACATAACCGACCCCAATTACTTCCATAAAGTCGTGGACTGCCAATGGGCCTGTCCCGCGCACACGCCCGTGCCGGAATATATCCGCCTGATCGCGCAGCAGCGTTACTCCGACGCCTACATGATCAACTGGTGGTCGAACGTGTTCCCCGGCGTGCTGGGACGCACCTGCGACCGCCCCTGCGAACCCGCCTGCCGCCGCGGCCGCATCGAAGAAGAACCGGTCGCGATCTGCCGCCTCAAGCGCGTCGCCGCCGACAACAAAGAGGATGTGCATGGGCGCATGCCCAAACCCGCCATGCAGAAGAACGGCAAACGCGTGGCGCTGATCGGCGGTGGACCCGCTTCGCTTACCGTGGCGCGCGATCTTCTGCCGCTCGGCTATCACGTCACGATCTACGATCAGGACAAAAATGCGGGCGGCATGATGCGCACGCAGATTCCGAAATTCCGCCTGCCGGAAACGGTGCTGGACGAGGAGTGCAATTACATCCTCGACCTGAAGCCCGAAACGAAATTCGGCCAGAAGATCGACAGCATGAAGTCGCTTCTGAAAGAGAATTTCGACGCCATCTTCGTCGGCTGCGGCGCACCGCGCGGGCGCGAGCTTGAGATTCCCGGCCGCAAGGAAGCGGGCGCGAATATCCATGTCGGCATCGACTGGCTGGCCTCCGTTTCCTTCGGGCACACGACCTCCATCGGCAAGCGCGTCATCGTGCTGGGCGGCGGCAACACCGCGATGGATTGCTGCCGCACCTCGCGCCGCCTCGGCGGCGACGAAGTGAAAGTCGTCGTGCGCTCCGGTTTTGAGGAGATGAAGGCGAGCCCGTGGGAAAAGGAAGACGCGGCGCGCGAAGGCATCCCGATTCACAATTTCCTGGTGCCCAAAGAGTTCACGCATAAGAGCGGAAAGCTCACCGGCGTCATTTTTCAGAAAGTAAAGGCCGAGAAGGACGCCAAGGGCCGCCGCAATCTGGTGCCGACCGGCGAGCCGGATGTGCATATGGAATGCGACGACGTTCTGGTCGCCGTGGGGCAAGAGAATGCCTTCCCGTGGATCGAGCGCGATGTCGGCATCGAATTCGATCAATGGGACATGCCGAAGGTCGATACCGTCACTATGCAATCGACCAATCCGAAAATCTTTTTCGGCGGCGACGCGGCCTTCGGCCCCAAAAACATCATCTGGGCCGTGGCACACGGCCACGAAGCGGCGCTCTCCATCGACATGTTTCTGAACGGTAAGGATGTCGCCAAACGCCCGCCGCCGATGACCACGCTGGTCAGCCAGAAGATGGGCATTCATGAATGGTCCTACGACAATGATGTATCGGTGGACCTTCGCTTCAAGGTTCCGCATGCGCCGAACGAACTCACGCTTCGCAATGTGAACATGGAAGTGGAGCTGGGCTTCACCCGCGATCTCGGTTTCAAGGAAGCGCAGCGCTGCCTGAACTGCGACGTGGAAACTGTGTTCGAGACAAGCCTCTGCATCGAATGCGACGCCTGCGTGGATATCTGCCCGGTCGATTGCATCACCTTCACGCCGAACGATCCCGAACCGATTCTGCGCACGCACCTGACCGCGCCGACCAACAATCCGGAAACGCAGGATCTTTACGTTTCGGAGGAACTGAAAACACGCCGCGTGATGGTGAAGGACGAGGACGTCTGCCTGCATTGCGGTCTCTGCGCCGAGCGCTGCCCCACCGGCGCCTGGGACATGAAACAATTCTATCTCGACACGGCCAAGGCATGCGGCACGGGTGCGGTGCGATGACCGCGCAACCCATTTCGGCAACCAACGATTTCGTCGTCAAATTCGCCAACGTCAACGGTTCGGGCTCGGCGAGCGCCAACGAACTTTTCGCGCGCTGCATCCTGCGGATGGGCGTGCCGGTTGCCTCGCGCAACATCTTCCCGTCGAACATCCAGGGCCTGCCGACCTGGTATGAAGTGCGCATCGCTGCTCACAACTGGCTGGGCCGGCGCGGCGGCGTGGATCTCATGGTCGCGATGAACCCGCAGACCTGGAACAAGGATGTCGGCGAAATCGAACAGGGCGGCTATCTGCTCTACGATTCCACCAAGCCGCTGACCACCCAGAAAACGCGCGACGATCTCACCTTGCTGGGCGTGCCGCTGACCCAGCTTTCCAACACGCTGGAAGGCACCATTCCGCGTGAACGCCAGCTTCTGAAGAACGTGATCTATCTAGGCGCGCTCTCCGCCCTGCTCGGTTTCGAAGCCAGTGTCGTCGAAAGCCTTATCGCCGAGCAGTTCGCGGGCAAAGACAAGCTCATCAAGCTCAACATGAAGGCCGTCGAGCTGGGGCATAATTATGCCGAGCAGAATCTCGCCGGCAAATGCCATTTGAAAATCGAGCGGTCCGACAAGGTCGGGAACCGCATCTTTATCGGCGGTAATGATGCGGCGGGCCTGGGCGCGGTCTATGGCGGCGCCACGGTCTGCGCCTGGTATCCGATCACGCCGTCAACTTCGCTGGCGGAAGCCTTCACCGCGCATTGCAAGAAGCATCGCGTCGATCCCGTCACCAAGGAAAACAAATTCGCCATCGTGCAGGCGGAAGACGAAATCGCCGCCATCGGCATGGTGCTGGGCGCCAACTGGAACGGCGCGCGCGCCTTCACCGCAACCTCGGGCCCCGGTATCTCGCTCATGCAGGAATTCTTCGGCCTCGCCTATTACGCCGAGGTGCCGGCCGTGGTGTTCGACATCCAGCGCGGTGGTCCTTCCACCGGCATGCCGACGCGCACGCAGCAATCCGACATTCTGCTCGCTGCTTACGCTAGCCACGGTGACACCAAGCACGTGATGATCTTCCCGCAGGATCCGCATGAATCCTTCGAGTTCTCGGCACTGGCCTTCGATCTTGCCGAGCGGCTGCAGACGCCGATCTTCGTGATGTTGGATCTGGACATCGGCATGAACGACTGGCTGGTCGAGCCGCTCAAATGGGACGACGCCCGAAAATATGATCGCGGCAAGGTGATGACCGCAGCCGAACTCGACTCCGGCAAGCAGTTCGCCCGCTATCTCGATGTCGATGGCGACGCCATTCCGTGGCGCACCCTACCCGGCGAACACGCGACCAAGGGGACATACTTCACCCGCGGTTCGTCGCACGACGCCTATGCGCGCTACAGCGAAGAAGGCAAGGACTACACCGACAATATGCAGCGCCTGTTGCGCAAATTCGAAACCGCCAAGACCTTGGTGCCCGCGCCGGTATGCCACAGTTCCAAAACGCCGACGCGCTGGGGCGTGATCTATTTCGGCTCGACCTCGGTTGCAATGGAAGAAGCCTTCGCGACGCTCGAAGCCCAGGGCTTGCATCTGGACGGTTTGCGCGTGCGCGGTTTTCCGTTCAGCGACACGGTCGTGGACTTCATCAACGCACACGATCAGATATTCATCATCGAGCAGAACCGCGACGCGCAATTGCGCAAGCTCATCGTCAATGAATGCTCGATCGATCCGGCACGCTTCATCTCGATCTTGCATTATGACGGCGCACCGATCACGGCGCGCTTCATCACGCGGGAGATTACCGACCGCATGACCGTTATTCGCAAAGAGGCCGCGGAATGACTTTTATCGCCAAGCCGAAATTCCAGCATCCGGGCCTGAAGAAGAATTCCGTCGGCTTCACGCATCGCGACTATGAAGGGCGCATCTCCACGCTCTGCGCCGGTTGCGGGCACGATTCCATCAGCGCCGCGCTCATCGAGGCCTGTTTCGAACTCGCGATCGAGCCGCATCGCGTGGCGAAGCTTTCCGGCATTGGCTGTTCGTCGAAAACGCCGGATTACTTTCTCGGCCAAAGTCACGGTTTCAATTCCGTGCATGGCCGCATGCCGAGCGTCCTGACCGGCGCAAACCTTGCCAATCGCGATCTGATTTATCTGGGCGTCTCCGGCGACGGCGACAGCGCTTCCATCGGTCTTGGCCAGTTTGCCCATTGCGTGCGGCGCTGCATCAACATGACCTATATCTGCGAGAACAATGGCGTATATGGGCTGACCAAGGGCCAGTTCTCCGCCACCGCGGATAAGGGTTCGCGCAGCAAGACGGCGGTGAATTCGGATTCGCCCATCGATCTCATCAGCATGGCGCTGCTGCTGGGCGCGACTTTCGTGGCGCGCAGCTTCTCCGGCGACAAGAAGCAATTGGTACCGCTGCTCAAAGCCGCGATCAGCCATAAGGGCTCGGCGGTGCTCGATGTGATTTCGCCTTGCGTGCAGTTCAACAACAATCCGCAATCTACCAAATCATACGACTTTGTGCGCGAGCACAATGACGCGGTGAACCGCATCGATTTCATGGTGCCGCGCGCGCCAATCAGCGTCGATTTCGAGCCCGGCACGGTCACGACGGTGACGCAGCATGACGGATCGGTGCTGCGCCTTGCCAAGCTGCATCCCGATTACGATCCACGCGACCGCGCCGGCGCGATGGCCTATCTCCAGCACCATGCCGCGCAGGGCAATGTCGTCACCGGCCTGCTCTATATCGAGAACGACGCGCAGGACATTCACGAACATCTGAAAACATCGAAGGCGCCGTTGAACTCGCTGGTAGAGAAGGATTTGTGCCCCGGCTCCAAAGCGCTGGACGCGATCAACGACGATTATCGGTAGAGGTTATTTACTACCATATTGAGGCGTCCGACCCGCTTCACACTTAAAGCTATCAAAAAGCCCCCGACCCAAAATCACCTCAGCCCCCTGGTTCAAAAGTTCTGGGTGGTCTCTCATCGCTTTTTGAACAATTAGCTGCATTTGAATCGCTGTGACGCCTTGCGGAACGCAAATGAGGCTACGCCCAGATTGAGTGATTTGCTGCCCAAGAACATATCCATCAGTGAAACCGGCAATGTAAGTGAGGCAGCTGGCGTGAATGGTGTCATCAGATGACGAACACCAACCGTAGAGTTCATTTCCTGTAAGAGGGGTCGGGGTTTGAGCTACGGCGGTAGAAAAAGAGTAAGCAAGTGTGTCCGTCGTCAAAACATTTGGGACAGCAGTGGGCGTGATTTAGCGGAGCGTTGACCTCATCTGGTTGGTTGATACTAAGCGGCGATGTTTTGGTGAAGCAAGCGTCTTTGGGCGATGGTCTTTCGT